>Ga0181558_10000884_pt1 | contig 28442 bp, 21 predicted proteins | sample 011ome_22_FD_133754 | JGI IMG/M metagenome (GOLD analysis project Ga0181558, IMG submission 133754) | Coastal salt marsh microbial communities from the Groves Creek Marsh, Skidaway Island, Georgia - 011507BT metaG (megahit assembly) | ecosystem: Environmental > Aquatic > Marine > Intertidal...
CAGGCTGCTGCCGTCCGCATACTTTCCCGAGACAAACGCGAAACGGTAACGGAGTATTTCTTCGAGCGCTGGGAGAGCCTTGCACCAACTCCGCGGCGCGAAGCTATCACCCTCATTGCCGGCAACACTCGTAGCGGACTCATGCTGATGAAGAAGATGAAGGCCGGAGAAATCAGTCCCGCCGTGATGCCCCCCATGACGCGCTGGTCCTACGGCCGCAGCTCCAACGAAGAAATCAAAACTCTCGCCAAGGAGCTTTTTGGTCAGACTGACGGTGATCGCGCCAAAGTCGTAAAAGAATACCAGGACGTTCTCGCCTCGAAAGAAGGTGATCCCGAGAAAGGACTCGCCGTTTTCCAGAAAGCCGCCTGCATCACCTGCCACAAAGTCGGAGAGCAGGGAGTCGACGTTGGCCCGTCTCTCAACGACGTGAAGATCAAACCAAACGAAGCTTTGCTCACTGACATCCTCGACCCCAACCGCGCGGTGGAAGAGCGCTGGGTCTCTCAGTCCGTGAACAAGAAAGATGGCACCATACTGAGCGGTCTCCTTCACGCCGAAGACTCCGCCGCCCTCACCCTGCGAGTCCCCGGTGGCGTAACTATGACTGTTCCAAGAACCGAAGTAAAGTCGGTCGAATCAACCGGCCAATCCCTGATGCCCGTCGGCCTAGAGGGAGCCATCTCGAAGGAAGAGATGGTAGATTTGATCGCGTTTTTGAAGAAGCGGTAGTCTGAATACAAACGATCAAACAGGATTGGGTCAATCACTCAACCCTTTCAGTTCATAGTCTAAGCCCTGTTGACTGCTTTTTGCATCCTCTTCCAATCACCGGTTGCAATTCCCTGCATTCTGAGAGAACACTTTCCGCGTCATGGGTAGAGCATTTGAATATCGCCGCGCGGCAAAGGAGGCACGTTGGGACAAAATGTCCAAGGTGTTTCCTAAGATCGGAAAAGCCATCACGATGGCAGCGAAAGAGGGCGGTTCCGATCCGGACTCGAACCCGAAGCTCCGGCTCGCGATTCAAAACGCAAAAGCGGCAAACATGCCGAAGGACAACGTCGAGTCCGCGATCAAGCGCGCTGAGGGCAAAGACGCTGCCGAAATCACAGAGATCAACTACGAGGGCAAGGGGCCGCACGGTGTTATGATTTTCGTCGAGTGCGCGACCGACAACACGAACCGCTCGGTTGCGAATATCAAAACCATTTTCAACAAATCCGGTGGCGAGCTCCTGCCAAGCGGATCACTCAATTTCCTCTTCAATCGCAAAGCGGTTGTGGAGTTTGAGGTTGGCGAGGGAATGGATATTGAGGAGGTCGAGCTCAACCTCATCGATCATGGCCTCGAGGAGTTGGAAGTCGGCGGAGATTCGGCAAAGGCGATTGCTGATTTCACCGATTTCGGGAAGCTGACTTCGGGGTTCGAAGAGCTTGGGATTGAGTTCAAGAAAGCGACCCCCCAGCGTATCCCTACCGATCCGAGAGATTTCACGGATGAGCAAATGGACGAAATCGAAGAGGTCATCGACAAACTCGAAGATGACGAGGACGTGCAGGCTGTATTTACGAACGCGTAAAGCGCCTAACCGCCTTCACAAGAAGTTTGCGAAATCAATTTAGACGCGAAAATTTGCGTTCATTCGCGGGGCCGTAAGCCGTTCTTTTCCATCCGCGTTCCATTTCATTGCACGTGCAGAGAAGGTAAAGCGAATGAAGCGAGAATACCCGCGGATAAATGGAATCGGATAGGCTTCGAGGAGTTGTCGTCCAGCGTGTTAAGACAGTAGCTACTTCGGTTCACTCCTTCTTCTTCGGAGCGTCTAAAGATTCAGCCTTCTTTTCATCGCTATTTTTCCCTTTCCCCTTTGGCCCTCCTTTTCCTCCGGGACCTTTCAAGGTGCCCAACTCGGCGATTTTATCTCCAAGCGTGGGATCCTCTTTCACCATCGCGGCGAGAACGACTCTCCTCATTTTTCGATACGTCTCCATTCGTTTGCGACGCAGTTGTTCGTCTTCCCTCTGAATGGCTTCGAGCTCATTTCGGATCGTGAGGACTGCTTCCGATTCACGAGCCTTGGCTTCAACTTTACGAAATTGGGCCCTTTCTTCCGGCGTCATTTTCTCAAAGAAAGCAGGCGGGCCGGTCGGGCCTTCCCCCATATGTTTTTGTCCCCCGGGACGGCCCGGCGAACGCCCCGTTAATGGTCCTCGACTTGGGGATTGAACTTCTTTCAGCAACTCAGCCACCGCTGGATCTGCGTTTGTCATCGCGACGCGAATTGCTTCCTGAAATGCCTTCGTGGCCTCGTTCACTTCCTCACGGGCACTGAGCACTGCCGGATCGGCCCACACATCGCGCAATGCAACTCTCAACTTCTCCCGTTCCTGCTCGCTCAACCTCTCCCATTTCTCGCGATTTTCACTGAAGCCCCCGGGCCTTCCCTTTTCTTCCTTATTTGGCTTCTTCTCGGATTGCTCGGGAACATTCTGAGCCACCCCTGTCGATGAAACGAGAAAGAGGCAAAACAGCGAAAGAGTGCCGAAGACGAGGGCAGAACGGGATGAGGAAAAACTCATAATATCGGTGGTACGTTTGATACCCGATCTAACTCCATCTCTCAAGAAAAGTTGTGCGATGCTGCAATTTTCTGTGAGAATCAGAAAAACTCCCGCCGCGTATGTCTTGCGATGACTGCTCCGTGCCTTACAATTCCCAAAGTCGTGTCACAGCATGACCCGGAAACCGCTTTTCATGGGATCTCGATCCAAACAACTTCCTTTACTGCTGATCTCCATATTGCTGAGCGTGATCCTCGTGATCCGTCTCCTGACGAGCGGGCTGACATCGTTTGGGATCGTCGCGCTGGTCCTGGCCGTTCTCTGGTTTGGATTTGAGCTGGTTCGTTTTCTCCTCCCCCACCCAGACGAAGATGCCTGGGAAGATTCGCATGCTGACAGCCCCGACATTCCCGGAGAGGCTCCAACGGATCTGGTTTCCCTGGTCTACTTCCTGAGCGAGCCCCGAATCCCGGATGAATCAGTCATTCGAAGCTGCGTTGCCAATGCACTGGAGATCAAATTCGATGTCTCCAACCCTGAATCGGAACATTTCGTGATGCGCTTTGAACCGCCCAAGGACCAAAAAGGCGGTGACAAAGACAACGTCCAGCATTTCATGATCCGGATACCGCAGGGGCTCTTCGCAGTTCTCGTTTCGGATCAACCATACATTAAAAACCCCAAATCATTCGCGAGTCAGACGATTCGAGACAAGCGACTTCGCAATGCCGTGGAGGGCCATAGCGCCTGGATGTCAGTCGACTTGATGGATGATGCGAGTTCCTCCGATGACCGGGCAGAAGCCTACTACACGATCGCTCAGATTCTCAGCGCACTTGCTGGCCCGGACTGCCTCGCTATTTACTGCCCGGAGCTACAGAGGTGCAACGAATTCGACCTTTCCCTGATCGACTCGCTATCCAGCCCCAATCCCCTGGCGCTTTTTGAGGAACCAACTTTTGAGCCGATCATCGAAATCTCCGACAACAATCCGCGGATGGCAGCCGCTGTTACCGAAGCGATCAAGCGCTGGCCCGAGTTTGTTGAGGCGTTCCAGAATCGCGAAGACCCAACCGACGAGAGTTACATCATCAAAGCAGAGTTCCGCGAGGGGAGAAACTGCGAATACATGTGGGTCTCCGTCGAGGAGATCACAGAGTCGGCAATTCACGGGACACTGATGAATGACCCTCACGAGCTACTCGATTTTCACCGGGGCGCGCGTGTCGGGATCGAGTTTGATCGACTCAACGACTGGATCTACCCCGGTGAAGGCGGCTCACACGAAGGCGGATTCACGCTCGACGTGTTAGCAGAGGGTGACGATTAGCCTGTCCGCGTTTCTCACTCACCCGACCCTGTAACTAAGGTCTGTGACCTCGGATTGTGTGTGGTTTGGCAGGTGGATGCTCATTCCGGCCTCACAGTGACCGGCTACAATTCCCAGCCTTCTCGGTAGTTGTGGCCGACGAGTTTATCTGCCTCTTCGTTTCCGAAGCTCATTACCTTGGAATCCCAGGTGAGTTCGGTGCCTTCTCCGAGAACGGAACCAATCACGCCGAGCAGGAGTGTCTCGGTGAGCGGAACTGCCACATCAAAGTTCGATTTCGCACGCGAGGGATCATCTTTCTGAATAGCCTCAACCCACTCCACGTAATGACCGGGTGAGCGTTCTTCGGTTTTTGGTGGAGCCGAAAACTTGCCATAGGCTGCGTCAACGATATCCGGCTTTCCTCCGTGGCTGGAGTGAATCAAGTTGTGCTTGGAACCGAGATAGAGGCAGCCATTGTCGGGCATTTTCTTATCTCCCCGGCAATCGTCCGGACGTGGTATCTTGTATTTCCCGTCCCTCCATTCGATCTCGACGGGACCATGCTTGTCCGTTGCCGCGAAGGAATAGTGAATGATGCACGACGAAGGATGAGAATCCTTTTCCGCACCGGGAGTTGATCGGTCCGCCTTTTCCACCCGAATTTTTTCCGGCAAACCAAGTCCGAGCGCCCAGACGGGGTGGTCGATGATGTGCGCTCCCATGTCACCAAGCGCGCCCGTTCCATAATCGAGATAGCCGCGCCACTTGAATGGAGCAATCATGCTGCTGTATGGTTTGTCAGCAGCTGGCCCAAGCCACTTGTCCCAATCCAACGTACTGGGAGCTTTCTCCGCCGGCGGACGAACGAGATCCTGTGGCCAGATAGGTCGATTGGTCCGACAATAAATTTTCGACACTTCTCCGATCGCACCGGACCCAACATATTCGTTAGTAAGGCGGGCTCCTTCTGCGGCGTGTCCTGTGTTACCCATCTGGGTGCACACGCCCTGCTTTTTGGCTTCTTCGTGAAGAGCTCGCGCTTCGCTGATTGTCAGGGTCAGCGGCTTCTCTACATAGACGTGTTTTCCCATCCGCAGCGCCGCCATCGCAGAAATTGCATGAAGATGATCGGGTGTAGAAACAACAACGGCATCAATTCTATCACCTTCGGTTTCCAGCATTTCGCGCCAGTCAGTGTAGACTTTTGCATTGGGATACTTTTTGAAAGAACCTCCTGCCCGAACTTTGTCGACGTCACAAAGCGCGTAGATCGTTTGTCCCGCCTTGTCGCAGCCGGAGATGTTGCCATTTGCTCGCCCCCCGGCTCCAACGAAAGCGAGATTCAGCCTTCCGTTTGCAGCAGTCCCCTGTCCTTTGACGAAGCCAGAAAGAATGTTGAGAGATCCGACCGCTCCTGCAGAAGTCTGGAGAAATCGGCGACGAGATGTGGAAAGGCGCTTGTGATTTGTCATGCCATTTGGGATAAGCGGACCGATGAGTTGAGTCAATAACCATTTTAAACCGAGACGCGCTCACACTCTCTGTGACTCGACAAATTTCCTGAAATCGATATTTTTTTCTTGTTGTTTCGAATTGATCTTCCCTACGATGCCGCCTCATGAAAATCATCACGACTCTCTTAATCGGAATCTTTTGTCTCAGTATTCTCGCTGTCCACGCGGACGAGAATCACGAAATAATCGAGAAGGTGATGAAAGAAGGCCTCAAGGGCGACGAAAGCCCACTTGCCAAGGTTCTTGATGGCAAGGCCTCAAAAAAAGAAACCAAAGATCTCGCTAAGCTCACTGCAACAATGAAAGGCACCAAGGCTCCAGCGGGTGATCAAGGTGATTATGATAAGTTGGTCGAAGAACTCATCGCTGCGATGAATGCAGTGGCCGATGGAGAAACTAGCAACGATGCACTGGACCGACTCGACAACGCATCCAACTGCAAGGCTTGTCACTCCGATCACAAGCCAAAGAAAAAGAAGTAATTTCTCATTTTTTACATTTCCCCGTTCCCTGCAATGCGAAAGGCCTCATCGAAACTTCGGTGAGGCCTTTTTCTTTACATCCCCTCATCATATGAGCGCAAAATCTGTCCTCAAAGAACTTGAGTCTCTCGGCAGCGAAGGAACGAGGGAAATCCTGATGCGTCACGATGCCCGTGAGCCTCTGTTCGGTGTCAAAGTTGGGGATCTGAAGAAAATCCAGAAGCGAATCGGAGTGGATCATCAGCTTGCGCTCGACCTCTACGACACCTGCAACTACGACGCGATGTATCTCGCTTGCCTGATTGCTGACGATAAAAAAATGACGAAGGCACAACTTCGAAAATGGGCTCGTCAGGCATATGGCGGTTCTCTCAGCGGCGCGACCGTGCCCTGGGTAGCGACAGGAAGCCCACAAGGATGGGATTTGGCCCTCGAGTGGATCGATTCTCCAAAAGACACTATCTCGGCCATCGGTTGGACGACACTTTCCTCCATTGCAACCGTTTGGCCCGATAATAAGCTGGAATTACCGGCCTGGCAAAAGCTGCTGCGAAGCGTGAAAAAGGAAATTCACAAAGCTCCGAACGATACTCGCTACGCGATGAATGGATTCGTCATCGCGGCAGGATCCGGGATCAGCGACCTCTTTGCTGAAGCTCTTTCCATCGCCGAAGCGATCGGAGAAGTTTACGTCGATCACGGCGAGACATCCTGTCAGACTCCGTTTGCTCCGGACTACCTTCGCAAGGTCCAGTCGATGAACCGGATCGGGAAAAAGAAAAAGACGGCAAAATGTTAGGTCGGCAGTGCATTTTTCTTTTGGCTCTCTTGTGCGGAATATCACTACTTCGCGCGGACGAAGTCACGCACTTCTTCGACGAATCACTCGCCCCGGAAGAAAGTTTCTCTTTTGCCGTCTTGGCGCAGAGAGGAGATCTCGCCTTCACCGGTTACCTGGCAGAGAAAAGCAAATCAAAGCAAGCGATTGAGTTGCTCGATGAGCTATTGGCTCAAAATCAATCAACGCGTGCTGATGTTCTTCGCCTCAACCTTCATTTTCTTCCTGCGCCTGAGAACCGGGCCGAGGCAGTTGCCTTCGTGGCAAAACATTGGCCCGCGGGAGAAAGCCCGGCGGTCACGCTGATTCCCGGAACGCTTCCCGAGGGCATCACCTTTGCGTGCGATGCGGTATTTCTATCGCGCGGGGGTTCCGTCTCCAATTCTGAAAGTGTAAAACTTGTGCCCGGCTCAAAAAGCATTCTCTACGCGTCAGGCCGAGTCGCTCGTGGGAAGACGCTCGACCAATCCATTCCGGAAGCCATGCAGTTGATCCTTGATGACTATCTCCAACCCAATGGGGTCGATTTTCAGGATGCCGTTCAGGTCCGCGCGTATCTGCCTGATCTGTCCGAGTGGCCTAAGGCGAAAAAAGAGATCGGCAAACTTTTCGGAAAATATCCCCTGCCTCCTATGATTCCCATCGAATGGGCTCGCGAGGAAACCGTAGAGATCGAGGTGATTGCGAGCATGGAATCTGGTCCATCAGACGCTCCCGTCGAATACCAGAACCCAGCCGAAATGAAACCATCTCCTGCATTCACCCGTGTCGCGATCGTCCACGCTGGTGAGATTACGTTTTTCAGCGGAATCGCTGCGTCCACCACTGAGAACGCGGAAGCTGGAGTGCGAGCCGTTTTCAAAAAACAGTGGGAAGCTCTCGCAGGCGCGCAATCCGATGCGCACCACCTCGTCAAAGCGACCTACATGGTTGCTTCTCCAGAATCCGACAAAGCCGTATCTGCAATCCGTCCTGATTTTCTTGATCCGAGCCGGCCACCATCAGCGTCAAAGGTGATGCGACAGCATGCTGGTAAGCCAGGAGAGGATTTTCAGCTCGATCTTATCGCAGTGCCGAGGCAGTAGCGATTCAGATCCAAAATTGAACATCCCGCGTCAGCATCGCTTCACCATCAAAACGGAACCATGCCTGGAATCGCTGGCCGGCCAGCATTTGCGGCAGCCAGTATTGATCATCGGCCCACATCCGGTCGTAGGGAATTTCGGAAATGCGGAACCACTCGGGTTTTGCTTCGCGGGTCTCGGTTGGAGTGCCGGTGAATTCCGTTCCGTTAAATACGGTGCAATGAAGTTTCAGTCCATCGACGAAATCAAAGTTCAGATGGCCCATTTCCACCAACTCGCCCGGCACGATGTGGAGTTCCTCGTCCACTTCACGAATGGCAGCTTCGAGAGCCGTCTCGCCGGGCTCTAATTTTCCGCCGGGACCATTGATTTTCCCCGCTCCAAGACCGGTCTTTTTGTGGATCAACAAAACCTCATCTCCACGAGTGAGGAAAACCAGATTGGCAACCATGTTAGGATGCCAGGTTTCGGGGAAAGGCTGAACCGGTGACGTGTTCATGACTCGGCCTCCTCTTCATAGGCCTCCATTCCTTCGCATGTACAGACCAGATTACGATCCCCGAAAACATTGTCGATCCGGCTGACGGGCGGCCAGTATTTCCAATCTTTCACCCAGGCTACTGGGAACGCTGCCAGCTCCCGTGAGTAGCCTCGATCCCACTGATCGGAAAGAAGAGTGCCGGATGGATGAGGTGCATTTTTCAAGGGATTATCGAGGCTGTCCCACTCTCCGGAGCGAACCAATTCAATCTCCTCAGCAATGCGATTCATCGCATCACAGAACCGATCGAGTTCCTCTTTCGACTCGCTTTCCGTCGGCTCGATCATCAGCGTTCCCGCAACCGGCCACGACATCGTCGGCGCGTGAAATCCATAGTCGATGAGACGCTTGGCAATGTCCTCCACGTCGATCCCGGCGTTCTCTTTGCAGATACGAACGTCGATAATGCACTCGTGAGCAACTCGACCATTTGCTCCGCGATACAACACCGGAAACAGAGGATCCAGCCGTGTCGCGAGATAGTTGGCATTCAGGATTGCGATCTCAGTAGCCCGGCGCAAAGCCCCGCCCATCATCGCGATATACATCCATGAAATGGTTAGAATACTGGCACTGCCCTGAGGAGCCGCACTGACGGGGTATTCCGAATTCCCTTCCAAATGAGAATGCCCAGGCAGGTAGGGGGTGAGGTGCTCCACTACTCCAATCGGACCGACTCCGGGGCCACCTCCTCCATGAGGAATGCAGAACGTCTTGTGGAGATTCAGATGGCAAACATCAGCGCCGATCGAACCAGGACTGCAAAGTCCGACCTGCGCATTGAGGTTAGCCCCGTCCATGTAAACCTGACCACCGTGCTTATGAATACACTCGCAAATTTCGACGACGCTTTCCTCAAACACTCCATGCGTGGATGGATAGGTGATCATGAGAGCGCCGAGGTCTTGCGCATACTCCTTCGCCTTGGCGCGAATGTCATCGACCTCGATATTCCCCTCGGCATCGCACTTTACTGGCACGACGCGGAAACCCGCCATGACCGCACTGGCCGGATTTGTCCCGTGCGCGGAAACGGGAATAAGGCAGACCCGGCGATTCGCATTTCCATTCTCTTCGTGAAATCTGCGAATCGCGAGCAGACCCGCATACTCTCCCTGTGATCCTGCGTTGGGCTGCAGACTGACAGAATGGAAGCCGGTGATCTCAGCAAGCCAATTCGCCAACTCAGAAATCATCTCATCATACCCCTTCACATCTTCCTGCGGTGCAAAGGGGTGAGGCCCGCTCACGGTTCCCCAGCTCAGTGGAACCATTTCCGCAGCAGAATTCAATTTCATCGTACAGGAACCAAGCGGGATCATGCTGCGATTCAGAGCGATGTCGCGGCTCTCGAGACGGCTCAAATAACGAAGCATCTCCGTCTCTGATCGGTACCGATGGAAAACGGGTTGAGGAAGAATTTCACCGTCTCGGCGAAAGTCACCTGCCGATTCCTCCACCGCGGGAATCTCTTCCGGAAGGGCAAAACCAAAGGCCTCAAACACGTTAAGCCATTCCCCCGTCTCGACGACTTTTTCGTTAAAACTCAGGCCAATCGCATCTTCGAGATCATCTCGAACCCAAAGATTAGCCTCGCGGCATTTTTTAAGGAGAATATCTCGTTGGCTTCCGGATACAGCGAGAGTGAGCGTATCGAACCAGGTCTCATTCTGAATGGAGAAACCTGCTTCCATCGCCGCTTCGGCAAAGCGATTCGTCACGGACTGGATTCGCAGCGCAATCCGCCTGAGTCCTTCCGGACCATGATACACGGCATAGAAGCCAGCGATTACCGCGAGCAGAACTTGGGCTGTGCATATGTTGGAAGTCGCTTTCTCGCGGCGAATATGCTGCTCCCGAGTTTGCAGAGAAAGGCGCAGAGCAGGTCTACCATCAGAATCACGCGAGACTCCGACAAGTCGTCCCGGAAGTCTTCGTTTCAGTGCATCGGAGCAGGATAAAAAGGCAGCATGAGGACCTCCAAATCCCAAAGGGACGCCAAACCGCTGCGCACTTCCCACCACAATATCAGCACCCCACTCTCCAGGAGGCCGTAGCAGAACCAAGGACAACAAGTCAACTGCAGCGATGACGATCCCGCCGGATTCGTGACAAGCATCCGCCACAGCCGAGAAATCATTCACCTTGCCGTTTTCCCCCGGACATTGCAGAACGACACCAATCAGCTCATCCGCTCTTCCCGAAAAATCAAAGCTATCGGGATTCCCGACCACCAACTCTATATCGAGCGGCTCACAGCGAGTTCGGAGAACATCCCGCGTTTGGGAAAAGCTACCTTCGTCGACAAATACAACCTTGCCCTTCGGCTTCGCCCCTGCTGCCATCGCGATAGCCTCTGCTGCAGCAGTCGCTTCATCGAGCAGCGAAGCATTCGCCACTGGCATAGCTGTCAGCTCGCAGATCAGGGTCTGAAAATTCAGGAGAGCTTCGAGCCGTCCTTGTGAAATCTCCGCCTGGTAGGGGGTGTATGCGGTATACCATCCGGGATTCTCCAGCACACATCGCTGAATCACAGCTGGCAAAACAGTATCGTGATACCCGCGCCCGATCAGTGACGTCCTTACGGCATTTTGCGACATTCGCTCACGTAATGCTTGCAGCGCTTGTCTCCGTCAGTGCCTTCGGAAGTTCGAGCTCCCGCGGATCCAATACACTCGCAGGCACGACCTGCTGCACCAACTCGTCCAGGGAAGCGCAGCCGACTGTATCGAGCATTTCACCCACCTCACTCTCGGAAGGACCGAGGTGACGACGAGAAAACGGATCAGCCGAATCAGGAAACGTGCTCACGATAACTCCCGGCGTCATGGAGGCTTTCGAGTTCCGATGGATCGGAAATTTTGATCTTAACCAACCAACCCGCTCCGTATGGATCTTCGTTCACCGGCTCGGGTGCTTCCGCGAGAGCTTCGTTTACCTCGACAATTTCGCCGGACGCCGGAGCGTAAATATCGTTGGCGGCTTTGACTGATTCGACCACAGCGAAGGCCTCCCCTTTTGTCACAGTCCGGCCCACTTCGGGAAGTTCCATGTAAACGACGTCGGTCAACTCGGCTTGGGCATGATCGCTGATTCCCACGGTCGCGGTTTCGGGTGAATCAGGGTCGATCCACTCGTGCGAATCGGCGTATCGGAGATGGTCAGGAACGTCCATGGTAATCAAGGGGTATTACATCAAAGCGAAAAGTCAGTCAGTGACAAACGGATTCAGGGAAAATTACAGAAAAGGCTTTTTTACCACTTCAGCCGGAAAGACTTTGTCTCGGATCGCAATCGTAAGCGGTGTCCCCGGTTTTGCGGATTCGGGAGCAAGATAAGCCATACCAATCCCTATGCCGAGGGAAGGAGAAAGCGAACCGCTTGTCAGCTCCCCCAACTGATTTTCACCGCTTTCGTCCCGCACTTCGTAGCCGTGCCGGGGAGGAGGCGATTTTCCCGTCATTTTAATCGCGGCGAGTTTGCTCGAGACACCATTCGCTTTCTGGCCAAGGAGAACATCCTGCCCGACGAATGGTTCCGCTTTCGCAAGCTTAACGAAAAACCCCAGTCCCGCTTCGAGAGGTGTATGCTCTTCATCAAGGTCAGATCCATTCAAGGGATAACACTTCTCCAGCCTCAGCGTATCGCGTGCCCCAAGACCACAAGGCTTGGCCCCGGCCGCGAGAAGTTGATCAAACCACTCGCCAATTCGAGCATTGGTATCGAACAACTCGAAGCCATCTTCTCCTGTATAACCGGTTCGACAAAGGATTGCACCTGCACCACTCCGAAAGATTCCGTTTCGATTCGGTAGCGGAATTTCCGGCTCCAACTGATTCCAGATCTCAGTACTTTTCGGCCCCTGAACGGCGAGACCTCCCCATTCCGCACTCTGATTTTCGAAAACAATCCCATCCCGCAGCTTGCGCTTCAGCCACGCTTCGTCTTGCTCAATCTTGGAGGCATTCACCACGAGGAAATATCTTTCCTTCGCCTCCCGGTAGAGAATCAGGTCGTCAATGACGCCGCCAGCCTCATTCAGCATCAAGGTATATTGCCCCTGCCCATCTTCAAGCTCCCTGACATCGTTAGTCAGGATCCCGTTGAGCCACTCCGTGACATCCTTTCCGGAGACGAGAAACTCCCCCATGTGAGAAATGTCAAAAACGCCTAGTTCATTGCGAACAGCTCGATGTTCGGCGACGATTCCGTCGTATTGGATTGGCATCTCCCAGCCAGCAAATGGGAGAAGTCGGGCGCCTAACTCTTCATGTCGAGAATGCAGCGGGGAGCGAAGCATACCGCGATCTTGGTCTACCCTCGTCGATCAGTCAATCTGTAAGACGCAATCAGCAGTCTCGCGTGCGCAACATAGCGCAGCTAGAATCCACCCACCGTCTGAAATGTAAAGCCTTTGAGATACCCAGTTTCTGGCAAAGTCGCGATGACAGGGTGATCGGCGCGCTGAGTGTGTCGATCAAGAACACGAAGGGTTCGCTTTGCATCGACCGACGCATCACAGATCATCTTGAAGAATTCCTTTTCACTGATGTGATGACTGCAGCTGTAGGTGGAAAGAATTCCATCCCTCTCCAGCAGCTTCAGCGCGCGGAGGTGGATCTCCTTGTAGCCGCGCATGGCATTGCCGACTGACTTCCGATTCTTGGTAAAAGAAGGCGGATCAAGAATCACGAGATCGTATTTTTCTCCCGAAGTCTCAGACTCCTTCAAATAATCAAACACGTTCGCTTCTTTCGCTTCGATCGACAATTCGTTGGCCTCTGCGTTTTTCCGAGTCGCTTCTACTGCGGGAGCAGAAATGTCGACGGCAGTTACGCTGGCTGCGCCGCCTTTTGCGGCGTGGAGTGCGAAGCCTCCCTGGTTACAGAAACAATCGAGCACCCGCTTGCTCTCGGATAGCTTCCCGACAGCAGCGTAGTTATCGAGCTGATCGAGATAGATTCCCGTTTTCTGCCCTTCCAGAAGATCAACGTCCTGCCGAATTCCACCGACCTCGATTTCGAAAGCACCGTTCCAATCCCCGGCCAGGACGCCTGTTCTCATTTCGAGTCCTTCTGCTTTGCGAATCGCAGAGTCGTTTCGCTCGATCACCACGACTTCTCCGAAAATCTCTTGCAGCGCAGACACGATGAGATCTTTTCTCCGATCCATCGCCAGCGTGAGAGTCTGCAGCACAAAATGATCGAGATAACGATCTATCACGACTCCGGGCATTCCGTCTGCTTCGCTCCAGGCCAATCGATAGATCGGTTCGTAAAGATTCATGGAATCCCGCAAGGCCAGAGCACGCTGAATTCGCCGAACAAAAAATTCGCAATCAAGCTCCTGCTTTCTCCGGGAAATTCGACGGGCCACTATCTGGGATTCCGGATTGTAAATCGCGGTCCCCAGCGGCCGATCCTTGAAATCTTTGAGGGAGACGACCTCGCCAGCTTGGGGATCGCCGAATGCCTTCTGCACCTCACTGGCATACACCCAATCGTGGCCGTGAAAAATGCGGGAACGGGGTTTGATGACGAGTCCTGGCATGGCGGGGAATCTCGCGCAGGAATCAGACCGCGTCAAAGACCGTACAGGATCACTTGATCCTGCTGAAATTCAGGTTAGAAAGTGCTATCTGCAGTCCCAAACCTCTATTTGGATGCCTTGATCGTGCAAAATTGACTCCCAATTTTGCGTACCATGAGAATCCTTCCGATTCCTATACGATATAGACGTGAAATCATTCACCCCAACCCTTTTCTTCCTCACTGTTTCCCTGCTTGTGTTCACTCACCCGTGCCTGGCGATTGATCTGGGGCACCATCCTGGAAAAGCGATTTACGAGAAACTCTGCCTGGAGTGTCATGGAACTGATGGCGAAGGAGCCGAAGATGTCGACGTCGACCCTTTGATCGGATCACGTGATATCGCATCGCTCGCAGGCCGAATCGAGCGAACCATGCCCGAAGACAAAGAGCACTTGTGCGTTGGCGACGACGCACGCCTCGTCGCAGAATATGTCTATCACGCCTTCTATTCCGAGGAAGCCCAGCTCCGGAAGAAGCCCATCTACCCTGACCTGAATCGACTGACAGGACCACAATTTGAAAACTCAGTCACCGACCTGATTGGTCTTTTCCTGAATACTGACTATCCGCCGATGATGGAAAAACGCGGCCTCCATGGGCGCTACACGCTCGACGATCGGAAGAAAGCGGGAACTAATGATTACAAGCGCGAAAACTTCGAGAGAGACGATCCCGTGATCAAATTTGACTATGGCACGGGCCTACCCCAACTGCCGGAGGGAATGAAGTCGAAGCTCACGCAATTCAAAATCGAGTGGACTGGCTCCGTTTTTGCCAAAGAGACAGGAATCTACGAATTTACGCTCCGGACCCGGAACGGCGCCAAGCTCTTCATCAACGAGCCGAATGAGAAACTAACTCCCACCATCGATGCTTGGGTGGCCCCAACCAATGAGATTCGCGAGGAGACAGGTTCGATTCGTCTACTCGGCGGAAGGCGTTACTTCGTGCGACTGGAGTTTTTCAAATACAAGGAAGAGAAATCCTACATCGAGTTGCTCTGGAAAACGCCCCATGGCGTAAAAGAGACCATCCCTGCGAAGGCCCTCGATCCAGATTGGAATAACCCGGAGTTTGTCGCCTCCTCCGGCCTCCCTGCCGACGATCGGAGCTACGGTTACGAGCGCGGTTCGAGCGTATCTCGATTCTGGCTCGATGGAGTTCACTCGGTCGCTTTTGAAGCCGCAGACTATGTGAACCTCCATCTCGATAAGCTCGCCAAAACAAAACCTGATGCCGGAGATCGAACCGAAAAAATTCGAGCCTTTGCAGCTGAGTTCGCTGCGGCAGGACACAGGCGTCCCCTTTCCGATAAGGAACGCAGGAAAATCGTCGACTCCCAATTCGCATCTGCCGAGACTCCGGAAGATGCGGTCCGCCAGGTCGTCCTCAGCACTTTGACATCCCCACAATTCCTTTACCCTGGCACCGCTTTCGACAACCCGCATGGTCCCTGGGCAAAAGCCTCGAATCTGGCACTCTCAATTTGGGATTCCGTGCCGAGTCGAAAGCTTCGTGACGCCGCGCGGAAAGGAACGATCGAAAACCCGAAGTTTCTCGAGCGGCTTACCTGGGACATGCTCTGGGACGGGCGTGCTCGTCACAAGATGGCCGGCTTTTTCGAACACTGGCTTGAGCTATCGAAGGCAACCGACATTGCGAAAGACAGCAAACTGTATCCCGAATACTCGGAGGAAATGCTCTCCGACCTCCGAAAGTCACTTCTGCTCTTCGTCGACGACATGGTGTGGAGTAACGCTCCTGCTGACTACCGGAAATTGCTTTTATCCGATACCCTTTTCCTCAACGAACGCCTCGGCAAAGTTTATGGGAAGCCGGAGATTAAAGGTGGTTTTCAAAAGGTATCTTTTCCCAACCAGGGAAGAACCGGTGTCATTACCCACCCCTACCTGCTCACGGCCTTCGCCTATCACAACAACACCTCTCCAATTCACCGCGGCGTGTTCCTCACCCGAAACATCGTTGGCTTGACGCTGAAGCCGCCACCCGAAGCAATCGAATTCAAAGACAATGATTTCCCGCCGAATCTGACGATGCGGGAAAAAGTCACCGAACTGACCCGAGCGAAAGCATGCATGGCCTGTCACTCGATGATCAATCCCCTTGGTTTCAGCCTGGAGCACTACGATGCGATCGGCCGCTGGCGTGCCAAAGAGGGTCAGAATCCGATCAATGACGACGGCATCCTGAAAACGGATGGGGGTGACCATATTGAAATCAAGGGCCCTCGCGACGTCGCGAATTACGCCGCCAATTCTCACGAAGCCCACAGAGCCTTCGTGCGACAGCTATTTCATCACACCGTAAAGCAACCCGCCCTCGCGTATGGCCCCGATACTCCAGATCAACTGGAGGAATCTTTCCGACAAATAGGCTACGACATCCGCTCTTTGCTCGTTAAAATTGCACTAACCTCGACTCAACCTTTAGTTCCAGAATCCTGACCATGAAAAAGACGATAGACCGACGTCACTTCCTTCGATCCATCGGAGCCTCGGCTGCGGCAGCACCATTTCTGACCGGCCTTCCCGGGATCAGTTCGGCTGCTGCACCGTATGCTGGAAAGAAGCGAGTCGTAATTTTCTTTTCTCCAAATGGAACTATTCCGCAGGAGTTCTGGCCGGAAGATAAGGATGGCAAGATGCAGTTCAAGCGCATCCTCAAGCCGCTCGAACCCTGGAAGAACCGGGTCAACGTGCTCCACGGGCTATCCAATCGAATCGGCGGAGACGGAGACCGCCACATGCGGGGCATGTCCTGCCTGCTCACCGGAACCGAACTTTTCCCCGGAAACATCCAGGGTGGATCCGACACTCCGGCGGGGTGGGCCAGTGGAATTTCGATCGACCAAGAACTGAAGAATTTCCTCCAGTCCAATCAGGCTACCCATACCCGTTTCGGATCACTCGAATTTGGAGTCGCCGTACCGGACCGGGCCGATCCCTGGACTCGCATGAGTTATGCAGGGCCTAATCAGCCCGTCGCTCCCATCGACGATCCGAAAAAGATGATGGAGAAGCTCTACGGAAAACTGGAAGACAAGGAAAGCCTTGTCGGTATCGTCGATGGAGTCAGTTCCGAGTTGAAGCAGATTTCCGCCAAGCTTGGAAGCGAAGACAAAGAACTTTTGGAAAAGCACCTCCAACTAGTTCAGGAACTCGGACAAGAGCTCGACCGACAGGACGACGGGGAACTTGATCACCCGATGCCGGATGTGGACCCGAATGTGGAACTCGTAAATGAAAACACGCCTCGCCTCTCGCGCATCCAGATCGACCTGCTTGTGAATTCTCTAGCCAACGACATGACTCGAGTCGCGACTCTGCAGTATATGCGTTCCGTAGGACAGGCACGCATGAACTGGCTCGGAGTCGAGGAAGGTCATCATGGGCTTTCCCACGAACCCGACAACAATGCCAACGCCGTCGAGAAGTTGACCAAGATCAACGAGTGGTTCTGCGGCGAGCTTGCCTACCTCGTAAAGCGTCTCGCCGAGACTTCCGAGCCGGGCGCTGATGGCAGCATGCTCGATAATACCGTCGTCGTCTGGTTGAACGAGCTGGGCAAGGGCAATAACCACACCTTGCACAACATTCCCTTCGTCACGATCGGCGGAGAAAAATCGACCGGATTCAAGACAGGACGGATGCTCAAGCTCCCGAAGGAGACTCCTCACAACCGCCTCTGGCTGTCGATTGCCCATTCAATGGGGCATGAAATTGCTACCTTCGGCAACGAGACATTCTGTCGTGATGGAGCGCTCGATCTCGGATGAAGACTCCGAGGTGGTTCGAAAAACAAGTTGGTCTGGAGCGTCTCGGTCGCTACCGATTCAGCCACCAGTATCCCGTATTGAGATAGGTGGCATAGCAGACCCAAGTTAGATAGGGCACGAGCAGAAAGGCTGCTATTTTTTCCTGCGGGTAAAATTTTCGAATTGTCCCGGCTATCGTGACGATCATTCCTACGATCACGATTAATGCAACCCCTAGCCAGTTGGCCCCGAAAAAGATCGGAGTCCAGGCAAGATTGAGAACCATTTGAATCACCATCCATAGCCACCCTTGGTTTTTCTCTTCTCCACTCTGTACGAGATGCCAGTATCGCGCGATCGAGATGCCGACCATCGTGTAAAGGGTAGTCCAAACCGGGCCAAAAATCCAGTTAGGCGGGACACCGGGGGGCTTTTCCAGGGAGGCATACCAAGTGGGAATCTTGCTGCTGGTAATCAAAGCGCCTGCGCCACCCAACAGATTCACAACCACGACGCAGAGAATGACTTTAACACAGAACTTCATAAGGAGATTCCTGACAATCTACCCTTTCTCCAATTTTTCGAGTGAAGCTTTACTTTAGTCCGGTAAACTGAGGCAATGACTCTCGCCGAGCTTGGATGGAACGAAGAACATGCGAAGGCTTTCGCTCCTTTTGAAAAGAGGGGGTGGAAACCGGCTCGGCTGATTCGTGACAACAAGATCACCTACGGAGCCCTCACCGATGGCGGCGAGGAATACGAGGTCGTCACGGGAGGCAAAGTCTACCACGACGCCGAGTGCGACGCTGAACTGCCGGCAGTCGGTGATTGGGTGGCTCTCGAAATTGGGACAGGCGACCTCGACACCATCATCCGCGCCCGCCTCCCCCGCCAAACCTGCTTCTCTCGAAAGGCTCCAGGCAAGAGTTCCGAAGAGCAGGTCATTGCGGCCAATGTCGACCTCGTCTGTATCGTCACAGATGCGGGAACCGACTTCAATTTGCGACGGATGGAGCGATTTCTCGCACTTGTCGCTCGCAGCCAGGCAAAGGCGATCATTCTCATCAATAAATCGGATCTCCACAGCGATGAAGAAAACGAGTCAGCCGCCCAGGCCACTCGGAAAATCGCACCCGATGCTGAAGTCCACGTTACCAGCGCAGTCGAGGGACGGAATGTTGCTGTGATTCGCAAATCCCTTTCGCCCGGCATATCGATCACATTTGTCGGTTCCAGTGGAGTGGGAAAATCCTCCCTCATCAATGCCCTTCTCGGCGAGGAATGGCAAGAGGAAGGCGAAGTGAATGAAGTCACGGGAAAAGGTCGACACACCACGACGGCGAGAGAGCTTGTCGTTTTACCGCAGGGAGGAATCCTGATCGATAACCCTGGCATCCGCGAAGTCCAGATGTGGACGGATGAATCCACGCTTCGGGAAAAATTTACCGATATAGCGGAGCTTGCGAGCCAGTGCCAATTTCACGACTGCAAACACGGGCGCGACAAAGGATGCGCAATTCGAGAAGCCGTGAATTCGGGACAGCTTTCCGCTGAACGCTACAAAGGATTTCTCAAACTCGACGATGAGATTGCGGAACTGAAGCGACGGCTCAAGAAGCGCAAAATGACGATTGAACGCCGCAACAAGCGGGATCACCGAATCAAAGCGCGAAACCTTGCTGACCGCGTCGACCTCGAAAACGAACTCGATCCGCGAACTGGAACTTCCTTTTCCCATCTTGATGAAGATTAAAAACGCTCGTTATCTCCTCAGCTGTGTCACCGTTGAGGATTGCCCGCTCCCCGAATTGCCGGAGTTTGCCTTCATCGGGCGCTCCAATGTGGGGAAATCGTCGCTTCTCAACAGCTTATGCAATCAACGTTCCCTCGCCAAGGTTTCGCAGAGGCCCGGGCGCACCCAGACTATCAACTACTTCGTGGTAAACGAAGCCTGGTTGCTCGTCGACTTGCCTGGCTACGGCTATGCAAAGGCGCCCAAGGCAAAACGACATCTATTCAACGATTTTGTGGCCAACTACCTTGAATACCGTGAAGGACTTACCCATACCTTCGTCCTCATCGATTCCCGCCACGAGCCTCAACAAATCGACGTTGATTTTGTGACTTGGTTAGTTGAGAAAGGAACCCCCTTCTCCCTGGTCTTCACCAAGACCGACAAGGTCAAAAAAGGAAAACTCACTGCGAACCAGGAGCTTTTTCTGGAGGCTTTATCCGAATACGTGGATGGACAGCCTGCGATCTACGCGACATCTGCCAAGAGTGGCGAAGGCCGATTGGAGTTGCTGAACGCCATCGGCGAAAAGATGCAGAACTAAATAACCCCTACTTCAATCGCGCCCTGATTTCCGGAGCAAAAACCTGAAGGCGCAGATCGAAGTCTTTTTCGTAGAGAACTTCGTTGCGGATTGCATCGGGACACTCCCCGCATTCACAAGTAGAGTCTTCGTTCCAGATGTGGCCAGCACCATCGTGATAGCGATCCAACTTCTCGAGATCTTTGGCTGGAGGGGACCCGAGCATTCTAGTCAGACGCGTTTCCAACCCCTGAAATTGAACGAGCCGCCGCGCCAGCGAGCCGGACAAGATCCAGCCAGGCGCAGTGAGGCGGGAAAAATGCTCGTGAGCATCGGCGATGGACTCTTCGTAGCCCGCTTCCTGATTATTCAGCAGTGAACCAACGGTTTCGGCAACTGCGAGAAGCTTGGCAAGCCGACCGCACTCCTCACTGGCAACTTCGAAGAGGGATTCATCTGCTATCGCAAGCTGCTTCTCCCAATCGCCTTGAGTAAGTGGTTCATCGAAAAAAGACTGGGTGATCCTGCGGAAGAAATCCGTCCGGTTGCGATCTGGCTCGGCACCAAGGTGATCCAGCATCCATCGTTCCCCGGGATTGAGAAATTGTAGTGAGTTGGAGGCTTTCTTTGTTGCTGGCTTGCTTTGGGAAACCGCTCGCCCGCTCTTTTCCGGTTGGCCAAACACTGCAGCAAGGGACCCAAAATTGTCGGACTTTGCCGATTTCCGGGCCGTTGGTCTGGTAGCCTCGGGAGCCAGGCTGGCGTTGGAACCAACGAACATTTCTTTCTCGAGACGGGCGACTCTTTCCGAGCGAACAGAGCGATAGAGTTTTGCCAATCCAAGTTGGTGCTGCACTTCAGCGCAAAACTTACAAGGCCACAATTTTGTAGCAGCACCGACGCCACCTGTATCGTGCAACCGAGGATAGCCGACCGTTCTGCGGTCAAGCGAAACGCTCTCTGGTAAATCACCGAAGGTCCAATCGTGCAAACCACTCTGCTCAAATTTCCCTTTTGCCACCCGTGAAAACCGACCCTTGATTCGACTCGCGAGATCGGATCTCAAAGTCTCGATATCTTTCCCTTCCCCGACAACCCTTTTCCCATCCACGACCACGAAACGCATTCGCTGATACTCGGGCAAGCGGTTCAGGTCGAATGACTCCTGCGAAATTTCGACACCATAACTTTCCATGATAAAATCGATGATCGCCTCCAGCAATCCACACTGAGGCTCGTATCCCTCCCACGATGAAACAAACTCATCCACGACTTCGCGATTCGACGGAAGCATCGTCCGCGTTTCTTTGCGTAAACTCCGCAGGAGAGATGATACTTTTTCCCCGAGCCACCCGGGGACCATCCATTCACCTATCCAGTCGGGAAGGTGTGGCAACTCTTCCAGGGGAATGGTCATGGAGATTCCATCTGCCGGATCGGCGGGGCAATGAAGGTAGGAAAGAGAGAATGCCGCTTTCCCGTCCGGCGCCGAAATCGAATCAGGGTAATCCTCGATCCGAATGGGCTCGACTTGCGGAAGAAGGCAATCCTCCAAGGTGAAATCGATCGTTCCGTCGGGCTGATCGGCGACCCATTTTTCAAAATCCTTCTGCGTGCAGATCGAGGCCGGCAATTTGTCTTCGTAAAACGCAACAACCGCTTCTGGATAAACGAGACCTCCGAGTCGCCGCATCTTGTGCTCCAATCGCTCCGCCACTTGTAGAGCCTCCCTGTTGTTTGCGAGGCAGGGAATGGGCGCTCGCGTATTCTGATTCACCAAAGCCTCTAACAGAAATACTTCACGAGCCACTGCACGGTCAATTCGCCCATAGTGGACGGGGCGTTTATCTACGACCGGAAGCCCGAAGGCAATGACGCGCTCGTCTCCGTAGACGGCACCCTGATTTTTCTTCCAGTGCGGATTGGAATAGCGATAGCGACAAAGGTGAGGGGCAACTTTTTCGAACCATCCCGGGTCAAACATCGCCGCGTTGCGAGCATACAACTTGGCCGTCTCGACCATATCGAAAGCCATGACCCATGCGGGCGAAGCTCCAAAAATTCCGGATCCGGGAAAAAGCCAAAAGACAGAATTCCGCGCGCCTTTGTATCCCTTTTTCGCTCCCTGGTTCATCCCAATATGACTTGGGATTCCGGAGAGAACGGCTCGATGCAACGGCTCCGAGTAGGTGTCTTTTGGATCGGTGAGTTTCTTTTTCGTCGGCGGAAGTTTCCACTTCATGTCGCGAAGCGAATCACGGAGTTCTCGGTGCAGATTTCTCCACTCCTGGACGCGGCGGTAGTTGAGAAAGTTTTTCTGACAGAATCGACGGAGTTGATTGCCCGACTTGCTGCGGGCTTCTTCGATCGCGTGCCACCACCGAAGCCATCCGGTGAAGTCGGATCGCTTGTCTCGGAATTGGCCATGCGCACTGTCAGCAGCCTCCTGCTTCTCGCGAGGTCGCTCGCGCGGATCCTGAACGGCGAGAGCACTGGCGACAATTAGCCCCTCGAGCAGGCACCCTTCTTCCTCCGCCCCAACGAGGATCCTCCCAATTTGCGGATCGAGCGGCAGACGAGCGAGGCTATGACCCACTCCGGTAAGTTCGAAGTGTCTGCCTTTTTTCTGCAACGCTCCCAGTTCTTCAAGCACCCGGTAGGCTCGGGAAACTCGCTTGGGTTGCGGAGGATCGACAAATGGAAATTCCAGCGGGTCTCCGAGACCCAAATGCTCCATCTGTAGAACAACTCCTGCGAGATTCGAACGAAGAATCTCCGGATCGGTAAACTCGGAACGGTCTTCAAAATCTTCTTCTGAGTACAGCCTGACACAGACCCCTTCGCTAACACGCCCACAACGTCCTCGACGCTGTCGAGCACTCGCTTTCGAAATAGGCTCAATCTGGAGGCGCTGAACACCCGACCCTGGATCATGCCTGCTTACGCGTGCAATCCCGGTATCGATCACGAATCGAATCCCCGGAATTGTCAAAGATGTCTCGGCCACATTCGTCGCGAGAATGATGCGTCGCTGCGACTTGGTCGGTCGAAACACAGCTTGCTGCTCCTTTCCTGCCTGGCGGGCGAAGAGAGGTAGCACCATGGTGTCGCGATATTTGCGGCCTTCGAGCAAATCCGCTGCATCGCGAATCTCCCTTTCGCCGGGAAGAAAAACGAGAGTATCCCCGAGGCGATCGTATTCGGCGAGGTCTTCCACGGCCCTGGCAATCTGCTCAGAAAGCGGCTCCCGCTCGTGATATGGCGGTTGGTATTCATCGGTGACTGGATACATCCGCCCCTCTACTTCGATCACCGGAGCGTCATCGAAAAACTCGGAGAAAGATCCCGCATCGAGCGTGGCGGAGGAAATGATCACTTTGAGATCGCCGCGCTTTTCGAGAGTCCGTTTGAGGTAACCGAGTATGAAATCGATATTCAGCGACCGCTCGTGCGCTTCGTCGATAATGAGACAATCATATTGCTGAAGCATTGGGTCGTTCCTCGTTTCTGCGAGCAAGACGCCGTCGGTCATGAACTTTACCGAGGTTTTTTCGCGGTCCGTGCGATCTTCAAATCGAATCTGGTAGCCGACCTCCGAACCCAGTGTGACGCCTAACTCATCAGCGACTCGCTTGGCGACGGAAGTAGCGGCGATCCTCCTCGGTTGCGTACACCCGATACGCTTCCCCTTCATCCCCCGCCCTGCTTGAAGCGCGATCTTGGGCAGCTGGGTTGTTTTTCCGGATCCCGTATCGCCACACACGATCACGACAGGGTGATCCATCAGCGCTCTGCCAATGTCTTCCCGCCACCTTGAAACTGGCAATTCATCTGGATACGAAATCTTCACTCCGAAATCGATCTATCCGTTGGCCACTTTTTGCAAGCCGTGCTTGCCCTGATGGACTGTTGCCGCCTACAATCCGACATGCTCCCGGTAGATAAAATAAAATACACGATTTGGGCGAAGAATACGGAGCGAGCAGTCGCGTTTTACCGCTATGCCTTCGGTGCCGAGGTCGTGAAACAAAATCCCCACATCACCGAGCTCGAGATCGCAGGGGGAATCATTTCAATTCACGGAGGCGGGGAAGGAAAAAAGACGTGGACGGGAATCACGCTGCAAATCCCTGATGTCGTTGAGGGAGCAGCCGTCGTCAGAAAAGCAGGTGGCCAGTGCCCTCGCGAACCAGAACCCGAAGACGGTGAACCGCCCCATCTGGCGATGTGCATCGATACGGAGGGCAATGAAATCATGCTGACCCGGGCTCGGAGCTAGTTGAGCGACTTTGTTTGCGTGTCGGGGTTCCACCTCAACCACCATGCCTCTTTTTGCTTTCTCCATTTTCCTGAGCGCGTTCCTACTCTTCCAGGTTCAGCCAGTAATCGCTCGCTACATTCTTCCCTGGTATGGGGGAAGCCCGGCCGTCTGGACGAGTTGCCTGCTCTTTTTCCAGGTCGGGTTACTTGCCGGTTATGCTTACGCCCACGGCCTCGTAACCTGGTGCCGCAAGCACCCTAACTTGCAGTATGGAATTCATCTTGGACTGCTCGTCGTGGCCCTGTTTGTCCTTCCCATAACTCCGGACGAATCGCTCAAGCCTGACGGCAAAGAGTCGAGTCCTGTGAAAGGCATTCTGCTCCTCTTATCCACCACAGTTGGCTTCCCCTACTTGCTGCTCTCGGCTTCCGGGCCGCTACTGCAGCATTGGTTTGGAGTAACTTTCCCGGGCAAATCTCCCTATCGCCTCTATTCCATTTCGAACCTTGGCTCGATGTTGGGGCTGCTGACCTACCCTTTCTTTTTTGAGCCGCTTCTTGCCGTAACCAACCAGACAATGCTCTGGTCGCTGGGATTTGTGATTTACTCCTTCGCCGCCGCAGCGTGTGGATTGTCCTATTTCCGAAAGGCGAGGGAGTCGCATCAGGAGAGTTCGGAGAAGAAGGAAGAGCCCACAGATGCAAGGCGCCCTTCAATTCGCGATTGGGCAGTGTGGATCGCTTTTGCTGCCTGCAGTTCGATGATCCTTCTGTCCCTGACGAACCAGATGTGCCAGGACGTCGCCGTCGTTCCCTTCCTTTGGGTCGCGCCTCTTTCCCTCTACCTTCTCACCTTCGTGATTTGCTTCGACCACGAACGCTGGTATCAGCGCTGGGTTTGGATTCCGTTCGCGGCATGCTCTGTGACAGCGGTCGTTTATCTGATCAATCAGCAGTTTGCTGATGGTGAAATCCACCTTGGCTGGCAGCTCACGATCTACCTGGCATGTATCTTTTTCTGCTGCCTTGTCTGCCACGGGGAAGTAGTCCGTAACAAACCCGCACCCCATTACCTGACGGGATTCTATCTGGCCATTTCAATCGGCGGAGCGCTGGGAGGTTTGTTTGTCAGTCTGGTTGCCCCCATGATTTTCACTGGGTATTGGGAACTCCATGTTGCCCTCCTTCTCCTCGTGGGATTGTCGGCTCTGACTCTTTTCCGATCTGGCGAAAAACTGCCGAAGAAAATCTTCCTCCCGATTTGGGCCGTCCTCACGGTCACAGCACTGGGCTCTCTTCACATCGGATTAAAGAAGCATCTCGAGGACACTCGGGACGGTAGTCTTTTTGCGAGCCGTGGTTTCTACGGTGTTTTGCGAGTGTATGAAATGAACTCGCTTACCGATGACGCATTCCTCGCTCTATATCACGGTCGGATCAGCCACGGGCGACAATATTTGAACGAAGATTTCCGCGAACTCGCGACGACCTACTACAGTTTGGAAAGTGGCATCGGAGGAGCCCTTGCCTTCTATTCTGAGCGCAAGGGGCCAGATGACCCTGGAATGCATCTTGGTGTGGTCGGCCTAGGCGTCGGCACACTGGCAACCTACGCAGAGACAGGCGATAAAGTTCGATTCTACGAAATTAATCCTCAGGTGGAAGATATGGCACGCAGTCATTTCAGTTATCTCGAGGACTGTGACGGGGACGAATCAGTTGTGATCGGAGATGCCCGGATCTCACTCGAAAAAGAGCTGAAGGAAAGTGGCTCACAGGAATTTGATATCCTCGTCGTCGATGCTTTTTCCGGTGACTCCATCCCCATCCACCTAATGACGAAAGAAGCTTTCGAGCTCTACTTTCAGCATCTAAAACCGGGCGGAATCCTTGCTGTCCACATCAGCAATCTCCATCTCGAATTGAGTGATCCTGTCAGGACGATCTGTAAAGAACTTGGCTACGATGCTAGTCGGGTCGCCTACGATCCGGAAGAGGACAACTACCACAGCTACTACTCCGACTGGATCTTGATCTCTTCTAACAAACGTTTGAAGAACATGCTTTCTCACAAGGGCTACCTGTCCGAGTGGGACGAAGAAGACGCTAAAGAAATTCTCTGGACCGACGACTACTGCAACTTGCTGCAGGTGGTGGAGTGGTGAGCCCTCGCTATCAATCCGTCTCGTAAGGCCAGTGTGTCTTCGTCCACAATCCGCCGTCTACGTAGATGGTCTGCCCTGTGACAAAGTTGGCCTCGTCGCTGGCGAGATGAACGACCATACGCGCAACATCTTCCGGCAAGCCGACGCGGCCCATCGGGGTCAGGGGTGACCAATCACCCGAATAGTCGGGAGACTCCTCCTTGGTCCGCTCGATTTCAATCGCTCCGGGCGCAACGCAGTTCACACGGATGCCGTATTTACCTAATTCACAGGCACTCACCCGAGTCAGTTGATCCAGTCCACCTTTCGACGCGCAATAGTCGACGAGGTTTAAAAATGGCTGCTTATTCGCACCGGAACCAATATTGATGATGGATCCTCCCTCCCCCTGATCCCGCATGATTCGTGCGCCAATCTGAGTGCAGAGAAAGCTCCCTTTCAAATTTGTCTTGATCGTTTTATCCCAGTCCGCCTCGTCGAGTTCTAACAATGACGCGAAAGTCTGCCTGCCGGCATTGTTGACCAGACAATCAAGCCTGCCCAACTCTGCGATAACTGCAGAGAACATCGCTTCAACCGGTAGCTTTTCGCCAACGTCTCCCGACATCGCAAAACACCTGCGCCCTTTGCTCTCGACCACTTCCTTCGTTTCCTCGGCCCCGTCGATATCACTGTGATAATTCACGGCTACGTCCCATCCTGCATCGGCCAAGCCATAGGCGATTCCTCTTCCGACTCCTTTGCTGGCTCCTGTGACAAATGCAACTTTACTACTCATGGCCCCCGTATTTCATCCCATACGGTCATCAGCTCAAGTCAAAACGGACTGAATATATCCCGCGAAATCGTGTCAGGATTTTTCATTCGCCCGTTATACGATTCGTCGTTGAAAACACTTTCCTCCATTTCGTATTTCATCTGCGCCCTCTTCACGGGTCTTTGCTGCCTTTCCGCAGCTGCTCACGAAGTCCCATCGTCCAAGCTCATCGCATTCTTCGATACGCATTGCTACGAATGCCACGACGATCTTTCGAAAAAGGGCGGACTCAATCTCGACGAACTCCCTACCGACCTCAGCGATCCAGCAAGCTTCGAGAAATGGGTCCGCATCTACGACCGTGTCTCCCAGGGCGAAATGCCCCCGAAAGACAAAGAACAGCCAGGGCCGGGCGAAAAACGAATCTTTCAGGAAACACTAGCTCCCTCCTTAGCCTCTGCGCACGAAGCAGAAAAAGGAACTGTCCTGCGCCGCCTCAACCGAAAGGAATACGAGAACACCCTCTCCGACATTCTCGGTGTGCATCTCGACGTAGCTGGGCTCTTGCCGGAAGACGGACGCTCTGGAGAATTTGATACCGTGGGCGAGGCTCTCGGCATTTCCATGATCCAAATGCAGCAGTATCTGAAAGCAGCCGATCTCGCCCTTGATACCGCAATTGCAAAGGACACCAAACCACCCGAGAGAACAGTTATTTCAGCAAGCTATTCAGATAGTCGGGACAGCCAGAAACACATCGGCAAGGCCTGGCTGAAAAATGATGACGGCGCGATCGTCTTTTTCAACGAGCGAAGCTACCCGACAGGAATGCTGCGTGAAGCAAACGCCAGGAAATCAGGCTACTACAAAATCCGCGTCACCGGGTATGCCTACCAAAGCGATAAACCCGTCATTTTTTCCATCGGCAGCACCACTTTCAGTCGAGGGGCCGAGAAGCCCACTTACGGCTATTTTTCCTTCCCCCCTGACAAACCAACAACCGTGGAAGTGACCGGCTGGATGAATGAGCGTTACATGGTCGAGATCACACCCAAGGAGATCTTCGATGAGGAAAACCTCCTCAAGAACGGAGGCGTGAAAAACTATCCCGATGAAGGTCTTGCCATTCTCAAAGTCGAGCTCGAGGGTCCTCTCGTAGACGAATTTCCATCAAAGGGGCACAAACTAATTTTTGATGGAATTGAGCGGAGAGAAATCGAGCCTTCCAATCCCGACACGAAAA
>Ga0181558_10000894_pt1 | contig 28320 bp, 22 predicted proteins | sample 011ome_22_FD_133754 | JGI IMG/M metagenome (GOLD analysis project Ga0181558, IMG submission 133754) | Coastal salt marsh microbial communities from the Groves Creek Marsh, Skidaway Island, Georgia - 011507BT metaG (megahit assembly) | ecosystem: Environmental > Aquatic > Marine > Intertidal...
CGATGAAAGCGTCCAATCCGCTGCCAAGCGATTTTTTTAAACCTGATCCCAGTCCACGTTTTTTTGTCGCCATTAATTTGTTTCCTCAACACCCATGCGTACTTTGGGTTTGTGTCTTCTGATGAGTTCTCCGGCCAACCCCTTATAGGCAATCGCACCTTTGGAATTTTTGTCATAAACGATGGCGGGTAATCCATGACTGGGCGCTTCGGCTAAACGCACATTACGAGGGATGGCTGTACGGAATACCTTGTCGCCAAAATATCCCCTTAGTTCGGTTTCTACGTCGATGGTAAGCATACTGCGCGGGTCATACATGGTTTGCAGAACGCCTTCTATCTTTAGATTTTTATTGGCCATTTTGGCAATTTTTTCTACTGTACCAACCAGTGCGGAGATACCCTCAAGGGAGAAAAATTCGCACTGAACCGGAATAATCACTCCGGTTGATGCCACCAAGGCGTTAATGCTGAGCATATTCAGCGACGGCGGGCAGTCAATAATGATGTAATCATATTTGTGCTGGATTTTTATAAGCGCATGCCTAAGACGTTGCTCGCGCATCAGTTCGTTGATCAGCTCGACTTCAGCCGTGGTGAGATCACCACTTGCTGGCAGCAGATCATATTTGGCTTCAGGGCAGTGGACCAAAACATCCGCCACCTCTGCATTATTCATAAGCACATCCAGAACGGTCTTTTTCAATTCGTGCTTGTCGCACCCAGAACCAACCGTAGCATTAGCCTGTGGGTCCAGATCAACCAGAAGTACTTTTTTAAAGCTGTGGCCTAATGAGGCCGCCAAATTAAGGGCAGTTGTGGTTTTGCCCACGCCGCCTTTCTGATTGGCTATAGCAAGGATATGCGTCATCTGTTTACCGCGATTTCCACAAGAAAGCGCTCAACATCCAGACCTGGGATCTGCAAAGGATGAGCTTTCTGGAAGGAAAACTGTTGATTAAGTTCGTCCAGTTCCTGTTGCGGATAGCGCCCTTTCATGGCAAGAAAGCAACCACCATCCGCTAACAGGTGCACAGCATTATCTGTTATATCTTTTAGTGTGGCAAAAGCGCGTGAAAGAATGACGTTAAAGCCTTTGGATGTCTGGTATTTTTCCACACGATCATGGACAACTTCTACATTTTTCAGCCCAAGCTCTATACGAACCTGGTGAAGAAAACGGCATTTCTTGCCGTTGGTATCAAGTAAAGACACCTGGAATTCCGGATTCATAATTGCCAGAACCACTCCAGGTAAACCTGCACCAGAACCGACATCCAGAAGTCGATTGCCTGTTGCCTTTTGTTTGACCAGAGAAAAAATACTCAAGCTATCGAGTAAGTGAAGATTGAGCATCTCCCTGGGGTCACGAATTGCCGTCAGGTTGTAAGCCCTGTTCCACTTTTCGATCAGAAACAAATAATTCATCAACAGATTTATCTGGCTTTTGCTCGGGGATAAGCCCAGTTCGGTCGCTCCAGCAACGAGCTGGTTGGTTAGCTGTTGTCTGAGCTCCATCAGGAATTACTGGGCAATCTGTTTTTTATAGCCGTGTTTTTTGAGATAGATTAGCAACAATGAAATTGCTGCCGGAGTCACACCCTGAACACGCGACGCCTGGGCAATACTGACCGGCCGTATGTTCCCGAGTTTTTGTACGACTTCATTAGACAGCCCCTTAACCTGGGTGTAGTCAAAATCTTCGGGAATCAAGGTGTTTTCCTGACGCCTTAGACGTTGGATATCCTCCGCCTGCCGATCGATATAACCGGCATATTTTGCAGAGATTTCCACCTGAAGCGCAGCTTGTTCATGCCCGCAGTGCTCATCCGTGATTTCGCTGATTTTTTCATAGTCGAGCTCGGGGCGCTTAAGCAGCTCAAACAAGTTGTACTCACGGGTAAACGGTTTTTCTGTATGTGCCTCAAATTTTTTCGCTTGCTCTGATCCTGCCTGGACCCACGAGGCTTTTAATCGCGAAGTTTCCTTCTCGATCATTTCAAGTTTGGTCTGAAAATGCTGCCAGCGTTCATCATTTACCAAACCCAGCTCACGCCCTTTTTCCGTTAGACGAATATCCGCATTATCTTCGCGCAGCAGCAGCCGGTATTCGGCTCGACTGGTGAACATTCGATAGGGTTCTTTTGTACCCATAGTAATCAGGTCATCGACCAAGACACCAAGGTATGCCTGATCACGTGTTGGCCACCAGGGATCTTTGCCCTGTGCTGCCAAACTTGCATTTATGCCAGCCAAAAGCCCCTGGGCGCCCGCTTCTTCATACCCCGTTGTCCCGTTTATCTGGCCCGCAAAGTAGAGGCCGGATATAAACTTGTTTTCCAGAGTGTGTTTAAGGTCACGCGGATCAAAAAAATCATACTCAATGGCGTATCCAGGCCGCACGATATGGGCGTTTTCAAAACCTTTAATGGAGTGCACGAGTCTTACCTGAATATCGTAAGGCAAGCTGGTCGAAATACCGTTCGGGTAAAGCTCGATCGATGTCAGCCCTTCAGGCTCAATGAATATCTGGTGGCTATTCTTGTCTGCAAAACGGACAACCTTATCTTCAATTGACGGACAATATCTAGGACCAATGCATTCAATGACACCAGTGAACATCGGTGAACGATCCATACCCTCGCGAATAATGTCATGAGTAGATTCATTGGTATGGGTTATCCAACAGCAAACCTGCTCCGGGTGGTGATCCTGTTTGCCCAGGTATGACATAACCGGGGTTGGCTGGTCGCCCCATTGTTCCTGCAGTTCAGAGAAATCAACCGAACGTCGATCTATTCTTGGGGGCGTTCCCGTTTTTAATCTGTCTACGTGCAGAGGCAACTCGCGAAGTCTTTGTGCCAGCGCAATAGAAGGGGGGTCTCCAGCTCGTCCTCCGGAATAATTTTCCATACCAATATGGATTTTTCCGCCAAGGAATGTCCCTGTGGTCAGCACCACCTGATCGGCAAAAAATTTCAATCCCATTTGGGTAATAACGCCACGAACCTGATCGGCATCAACGATCAGATCATCTGCGGCTTGCTGAAAAATACTTAAATTGGGTTCCTTTTCAAGAATTGCGCGAATAGCTTGTCGATAAAGCACCCTGTCAGCTTGGGCCCTGGTTGCCCTGACGGCAGGTCCTTTTCGTGAATTCAAGATTCGAAATTGGATACCAGCTAAATCGGTCGCCGTGGCCATAGCACCACCCAGCGAATCAATTTCTTTAACTAGGTGACTTTTTCCGATACCGCCAATAGCGGGGTTACAAGACATTTGCCCAAGCGTATCAATGTTATGAGTAAGCAAAAGTGTTTTTGCACCGGAACGCGCAGCGGCTAGGCAGGCTTCTGTCCCGGCATGACCACCACCAATGACAATGACATCAAATTTTTGTTCGGACATAACTATTGCTTGGAGTCTCCGTTACCTGATCATTTTTTGACCAGTTAAATCAGGGTTGGGCATTATATAGATTGTTGAGAAATAGGCTAATTAAACCTGACCGGGTCTTGCAAGTGTTCAAGGATTACTTAAAACAAATATATATGTATATATATGTATATAGAGAAGTACCTTAATTCTGTTATTACTAGTGAAGCCATTTGTCGTGGATAAGCCAGTTATCACAATACAAAACAGTGACTTGGGAAAAGCATAACCGGGGTACAGATAGACAACAAAAGTATGCAAAAGCTGAGACGGAAGCTTGTATAAAAAATTGACCATTTTTTTTATACAAGTTCACTAAGTGTTTGTTACCGCGCTAACCACAGAGTTATACATTTACAGGAAGAAAAAAAGTATAAAAGAGTGCTCTTGTATAAATATGGGTAGAACCTGTCAATTAGACTTGGATAGATTGTGGGTATAGTGCTTAGTGCGTGTTCAAAAGAGAGAATAAACTATGGCTAATTTTAATGGGCAAACTGCGGTTATCACTGGTGGTGCCCAGGGTATTGGTTTGGCAACTGCAACTAGACTTATAAGTGATGGTTGTGAAGTTATGATTTGGGATATTGATGAAGAAAAAGGAGCTGAAGCCGCCAAAAGCCTTGGCTGCCATTTTCTAAAAATGGATCAAACGGATAACAATTTAGTAGAAGAAGCCACAGAAAAAACCATTCAAACAATGAAAAAAATTGATATTTTGGTCTGTAGTGCAGGAATAGCCGGGCCAACCTTTTCTACATGGGACTACCCTGTAGAAGAATGGTCAAAAGTATTTGATGTGAATGTAAATGGCGTTTTTTATTGCAATAAGCATGTTGTAAAAAAAATGCGAGAAAATGGGTATGGCAGGATAATCAATATTGCCTCTATCGCTGGTAAGGAAGGAAATCCCAATGCATCAGCATATTCAGCTTCGAAAGCCGCAGTTATCGCGCTAACAAAATCATTAGGGAAAGAAACAGCAGATCAGGATATAGCTGTAAATTGTATTACCCCCGCAACAGCTAAAACAAAAATACTAGATCAAGTGTCCCAGGAGTTTATTGAATACATGATTTCTAAAATACCTAGAAATCGATTTGTCAGGGTTGATGAGGTGGCCGCACTCATTGCTTTTCTGGCAAGCAAGGAAAACAGTTTCACTACGGCAGGTGTATTTGATATCTCTGGTGGAAGAGCAACGTATTAATCTTTAACTTAGGTCGATTTATTTGCCAATACAAAATCCGGAGAATATTTTTCCGAGTAAATCATCAGCACTTAGATCTCCGGTTATCTCACTCAGGAAAAGTTGGGAAAGTCGGAGGTCTTCAGCGAGCAACTCACCAGATTGATGTTCTTCAAAGCCACTTAGTCCGGTTTCTATCATTTCGAGACATTTGCTTAATGCCTGGGTATGACGAATGCGAGCCGAAAATTGTGGTTCCCTTTCATCCAGATGCAGTATGTGTGTAATCGATTGAATTAATTCATCCAGACCTGCAGAGGTTTTCGCAGAAATATTAATCAAGGTTTGGTCTTCAATAGCCGATGGACTACCGTCTTGCTCCAATAAGTCCAATTTATTAGCCACAAACAGAATTGGTTTATCGGTATTTAGGATGTCAGAAAAATCTCCGAGAACGTCAGAAATACTGGCACCAGCCAGTGTGCTGGCATCAAATATAAACAGGAGAATATCGGCATCTTTAGCTTTTGTCAGAGTTCGATCAATGCCGATTTTTTCTATCTGGTCTGGTTGATCATTAAGACCTGCGGTATCGATAAATGTTACCGGGGCCCCGCCGATATCAATCGGCTGTTCAATTGAATCGCGGGTCGTCCCGGCGACATCACTAACGATGGCAATTTCCTGACGGGCGAGTAGATTAAGCAGAGAGGACTTACCTGCATTGGGGCGACCAATAATGGCAATACGGGCCCCTTCTTTTAATAGCAAGCCTCTTTGGGCTTCGTTCAATAACGCTTGTATAGCACTACGAGCGTTAACAATCTGGTCGATAATATCTGAATCGGCAATAAAATCGATTTCCTCTTCCGGAAAATCTATTGCTGCTTCGATGAATATTCGAATCTGGTTGATTTGCTCCTGAAGTGCATGAACCTGCTGTGAAAATATGCCTTGTAGTGATCGATTAGCGGCACGAACACCAGCTTTGGTTCCAGCGTCAATTAAATCGGCAATAGCTTCCACCTGGGTCAGGTCAAGTTTGTCGTTTAAAAAAGCTCTCTGGGAGAATTCACCCGGTAACGCCTGGCGGGCGTTGAGATTGAGACAGGCTTCAAGTGTCAGCTGCAAAACCAGGGGGCCGCCATGAATTTGCAGTTCTACAACATCTTCACCAGTAAAGGAATTAGGTGCGGGAAAGTAAATAGCCAAACCTTCGTCAAGCAAACCGTTGTCATTCTTGAACTGACAGAAGTGAGCAAAACGAGGCTGCAATTTTTTGCTCGAAAGCTGTTCTGCAATTGAAAGGGATAATTTCCCGGAAAGGCGGATAATACCAATGCCGCCACGGCCCGGAGCTGTGGCGATAGCGGCAATGGTGTCATGATCTTTAATGGGTGTGCTGGGCATGACACAAGTTTGCCTTTATCCGTAAGGAAGCGCTATACGCTACCCATGAAATAATAATGCGACCTTATATACTTCTGTTGGGCTACTTGGTCGTGCCTTTCTCAAGGTTTCTGGTAATGACCCACTGCTGCGTTATGGAAAGCAGATTATTTACCGTCCAGTAGAGAACCAGTCCAGAAGGAAACCACATAAACATAAAAGTAAACATGATTGGCATCATCTGCATCACTTTAGCCTGGGTAGGGTCTGGTGGTGGAGGATTAAGTTTTTGCTGAAACCACATACTGGCACCCATGATCAGTGGTAAGACGAACCAGGGATCCTTGGCAGACAAATCCTGAATCCAGCCAAAGAAAGGTGCATGACGAATCTCCACACTTTCCAAAAGCACCCAATAAAGTGCAATAAAGATAGGCATCTGTAATAGCATGGGCAAACAGCCACCCATAGGATTAACCTTTTCTTTTTGATACAGCTTCATCATCTCTTGCGACATCGCCTGACGATCATCACCAAATCGTTCGCGAAGAGCAGTCATTTTTGGTGTTAGCTTGCGCATACGCGCCATGGATCTATAGCTAGTTGCAGATAAAGGAAACAGGATCAGCTTGACGATCAAGGTAAGCAAAATAATAGAAACACCCCAATTCACTACACCAGGAAATATGTTCATATCCAGATTAAATGAATGTATTTCACCACTCTGGATAAAGTAAAGAACGGCATACAGAGGTTGGGCTGCCCACCAAAGCCAGCCGTAATCAACGGTCAGATCCAGGTGTTGTGCAATATCACGCAATCTATATTGGTCTTTGGGGCCAACATAGAATCCAGCCTTGATGGAATCTTGCTGTCCCGGGTCAACCGAAAACTCCGGTTGAGTGAAACCGATGTAGTAAAGATTCCTGTTAGCAGATTTTCGCAGGTCATAGGAAACTTGCTGATCATCAACGGGAATCCAAGCGGATAAAAAATACCGCTCAAGAAGAGCTACCCAGCCAGAATCGACGGTCTCGCGGTAGCGGTTTTTCTCAATATCCTCAAATTCAACTTTCTTGTAACGCTCCTCAGGAGTCGTGATGGCTGCACCAACATAGGGTGCAGCACCAAACATGGAGTCGACATCGGGAATAAAGTCATCGCGATTAATCTGGCCATAGAAAGCCGCGCTCCAGCTTGAACTAGACTGGTTATCAATCAGGTACTCAACATCGATTAGGTAATCTTCACGATGAAAGGAAAAGCGTTTGGTAATGCCGATACTACCTTGTTGATAATAGAGGTCTATGCTGAGCTGATCCTGGCTCTCGGATAAAACATAGGAATTAGCTTCAGAGGAAAAAAGCGGCCTACCCTGGGCTGTATCAGTGGCATTTGTTCCAATCAGGCCGCTGCGGGCAACATAAGTTTGGTTGTTGCTATTAGTCAGCAGCTGGTATGGCGTTTCATCACTGCTCGAGTGAACGTGTTCCAATAGTTTGGCTGAAACAAGGTCACCACCGCGGGGATCAATTTGGACATCGAGGACATCTGTAGTTACCTGAATCAGGGATGAACTACTTGATGTCCCAGAGCTTGGTTCCGGGCTTTGTGTTTCCGGCCGTTGTATCTCCGGCAAGCTATTATCATTTAGCGCAAATTGGGGTTCTGGCAGCTCGGATGAGGGAATGGGTGATGATGAAAATGATTCAAACACCTGGCTATCAAGTGCGTCACGTGACAGCTTAAATTCATCCCACTCACGGAAGAGAAGGAGTACACAGATGCCCATGCCGAGCAGCAGGGCAGACTTTACCCAGTCGATATCTTTTAACATCAGGTCGTAGTTTCCGAATCTTGGTGTTTGCAGTTTTTAAGTAAAGCTTTCTGATTTCCATGCTTATGGTTACAGGACGAGCTTTCTGGAACGGGATCATAGCCTCCGGCGTTGCCGGGGTGGCATTTTAAAATGCGTTTAAGACTGAGATAACCCCCTCGAAGTATGCCTTGTTGTTGCAAGGCTTGCAGACTATAGGCAGAACAGGTTGGATGAAATCGGCAGCTTGGCCCAAGTAATGGGCTTATGAAATAGCTATAGGCGCGAATAGGAAGCAAAATAAGCCAGACAAACCAATGGTTGATGGTCTTGGGATTTAATTTATTTGGCATGTCGCTTAGCCAGAGACTCAAAGAGTTCCGCAACCAGAGCGGAAATTTCTGTATTTGTCTTTTGATCTGAATTACCGCGGTTAATGAAAATTACATCCAGGTTGGGCAATAGATACTGCCGCATACGAAAATTTTCCCGTGCCAATCGTTTAAGAAGGTTTCGGTCAACAGCACATTTTAAAAACTTCTTGCGAATAACCAAGCCAAGACGAGGGTGCTCGAGCTGGTTAGTGCGGCAGAGTAACAGATACGGCCCTTTGCTGATGCGAACGTCAACCTGTTCGAATACGGTAGAGTAATCGTGTTTGGTGAGGAGCCGATGATGAGGGCGAAAACTGAAATTTTCCACAGCCTGTCTCGACACGAAAGACGCCGGGTCTGTTCAGGCAGGAATGAGATGGCTGATGCGAGCATAAACGCAATCAGCCAGCCGCATCTTAAACAGAGAGGCGTTTACGACCTTTAGCACGGCGACGCGCTAGAACCTGACGACCATTTGCGGTTGCCGATCGTGCGCGAAATCCGTGAGTTCGTTTACGTTTCAGGTTGCTGGGCTGAAATGTGCGTTTCATTGTTCCGAATCCAAAATCTTTTCAGTGAGGCCCGGTATGGCAATCTTGAGTTTGGAGCCGTCCGGAGCGGGTGCGCGATTCTATAGGAACGCCATTGGTAAATCAACGAATTGAAATAGGAGCGCAGTGAAAAAACTAACAATAAATTAAAGCTATCGGTTTTTGTTTAATTAATTAATAAAAACTAAAAAAATAAAAATTTGAACTAAAAAGGGGCGTTTTAAGCTCTTTATACAAAGTATCCACAAGCTACTAAGTGGAAGTTCATCATATGCCTGTGGATAAAGATTTTTTGTTGTAAGTTTGACAGATGGTAACGTGCTGAATATAAAGGATATTTATATTTATAGCCCCTGCCTTTGTGATATAAAAATGTGTGGATAAAAAGACATTTAACTGTTTATAATCTCCACACCAAAACTAAGTACTCACAAAATAATTATAAGAGGAAGGGGAGCAACATGGCTGCACCTCACTGGCATCGCTGTGCAGATTTCTTACAACAAGAGTTATCTGAACAGCAGTTCAATACCTGGATACGCCCTTTACAGGTTGAACAAATGGGGCAAGATCTGTACCTGCTAGCGCCTAACCGTTTTATAAAAAACTGGGTGGAAGAAAAGTTCCTTTCCCGTATCAAAGAAATTTATTCAGAGATTGGCAGCACTACACAAATCTGCCTTGATCTTATTTCTAATCAAGACCAGATTGGCCACCAGGTTTCACCAGCGGAGACACTGATGGAGCCGGCCAACCAGGATATCCAGCAGGACCAGCACCGGGAAAGTACCTCCCTGATGGCCAATGGCATGTACGGTCAATCATCAATTAGTGCTCCCAGGGGGCTTGGAATAGTTGAGTCCCCGTACAGTCCTTCGCCAATGCCCGCAGAACCCTCGCAAGACAATACGAACAGAACGAATAATTTCAGGAATGATGCCGGCAGCTCTCATATAGGAAATCGGGGCACAGCGCTTAATAGCTTGTTTACTTTTGATTCATTTGTAGAAGGTAAATCAAACCAGCTAGCCTTGGCAGCAACTATTCAGGTAGCAGCGAATCCCGGGGGTGGTTACAACCCACTCTTTATATATGGGGGTGTAGGCTTGGGTAAAACCCATTTAATGCATGCCGTGGGTAATGCGCTCAGATCGCGAAAGCCCGATGCCCGAATTGTCTATTTGCATTCCGAACGGTTTGTCGCTGACATGGTCAAGGCACTTCAGCTAAATGCGATCAATGACTTTAAACGGTATTATCGAAGTGTAGACGCACTGCTAATTGATGATATTCAGTTTTTTGCCAACAAAGATAGATCACAAGAAGAATTTTTCCATACATTTAATTCGTTAATGGAAGGTGGTCAGCAGATGATCTTTACTTGTGATCGCTACCCCAAAGAAATCGATGGTCTTGAAGAGCGCCTCAAATCGCGCTTTGGTTGGGGGTTGACGGTTTCGATAGAGCCACCAGAGCTAGAAACCAGGGCAGCGATTTTGATGAAAAAAGCATCCCAGGCGAAAGTGGATTTGAGCTCCGAGGCAGCATTCTTTATTGCTCAAAGAGTTCGTTCTAATGTTCGTGAGCTAGAGGGAGCACTAAAAAGAGTGATAGCAAGTGCTCACTTTACCGGTCGCTCTATAACGGTTGATTTGATTAAGGAATCATTAAAAGATCTGCTAGCCTTGCAGGAACGACTGGTTACGATTGATAACATCCAGAAAGTGGTTGCCGAGTATTACAAAATAAAACTTAGCGACCTGCTTTCGAAGAAGCGTACACGTTCACTGGCGCGACCAAGGCAATTGGCGATGTCGTTAGCCAAAGAGTTAACTAACCACAGTTTGCCTGAGATAGGCGATGCTTTTGGCGGTCGAGATCACACCACGGTATTACACGCTTGCCGAAAAATTCATGAGCTAGAGGCGAGCAATTCGGACATTCGAGAGGATCTGAAGAATTTATATCGTATTCTTAGTACCTGATTGCCCTTTAACCTTTTAAGATTAGGGCCTTTAATATGAATAAAAATCTGAGCTGTAAGGAAATCCAAGAGAACCAATAATGAAATTTTCTATTGCCCGCGATACTTTTTTAAATGGCCTACAGCTGGTAGCAGGTGTGGTCGAAAGACGTCAGACCTTGCCGGTACTTTCCAATGCGCTTTTTGTTCTGGATGAAACCGGCCTCTCTATTACCGGTACCGATCTGGAAGTTGAAGTTGTCAGTAAGATACAACCTCAATCAGTCGAAGAGACGGGAACGATTACGATCCCAGCCCGAAAGTTGTTCGATATCGTTCGTTCTCTGTCTGACGAAGCACAAATTGAAGTTGCCACTGAAGAAGAGCGAGCCATAGTAAAAAGTGGTCGCAGCCGATTTACCCTCAGCACGTTACCCCCCAGTGAGTTCCCGAATGTAGAGGAGGGCGCGCAAAGTTGTCAGTTTGAAATTGCCCAGGGCCAACTTAAGTCTTTGATCGATAAAGTGTCGTTTTCCATGGCCCAGCAGGATGTTCGTTATTACCTTAATGGTATGTTGTTTGAGGTTTCGCCAGAGCACTTGCGTTTGGTGGCAACAGATGGCCATCGCCTGGCAATGACAACACTGGACACCTCGAACCTGAGCACAGAAAGTTTACAGGCAATTCTGCCCAGAAAAGGTGTGCTGGAGCTATCTCGTATGCTATCCGATGGCGATGACAAAGTTAGCCTGAGTCTGGGCTCCAATCATATGTGTGTCACAGCGCCTGGTTACAAGTTCACCAGTAAACTCGTTGACGGTAAATTTCCTGACTATGAGCGCGTGCTTCCACGCAATGCAGAAAAGACAGTTGAATCCAGCCGTGAAGGTTTGAAGCAAAGTTTTTCGCGAGCAGCTATCTTGTCCAATGAAAAATATCGTGGAGTTCGCATGCAACTTGAACAGGGCCTGATTCGCATCACTGCTAACAATCCTGAGCAAGAACAGGCTGAAGAGGAATTTGCGGTTAACTACGACGGGGAATCATTGGAAATAGGATTCAATGTTTCTTATATGATTGAAGCACTAAATACACTTAAGTCTGATGATGTTCAAATCAGCCTGGCGGATCCTAACTCCAGCGCTCTAATGCAAGCCAAGGAAGATGGCTCTACCCTGTATGTCATTATGCCGATGCGACTATAAGTTATATACGCATAACGCTAATGCCAATAACATCTATATCTGTTTGTGCGTATTAAGCGGCTTGGCCTAACCAATTTTAGGAATATTAAAGGGGCTGATCTGGATACAGACAGCCCCTTTGTCATTATTTCTGGCGATAATGCGGCAGGTAAAACCTCAGTCCTTGAGGCTGTGCACCTTCTTCTGGCTGGGCGATCTTTTCGAACTAGGGAATCCTCCAAGCTTATTTCCCATGGTGAAACTGAAACGTTCGTTCAGGCACGTATTGGCCCGAACCAGTTAGGCACCAGACGCTCGACTTCGGAGCCGGCTACCTATCGTCTGGATGGCCATAACTCCACTATCCCTGAGATTGCGCGCCAATTCCCGGCCCAGATCTTCGATAATAGGATGTTTGAGTTATTTGAGGGGCCGCCGAAGTTGCGGCGTCAACTGTTGGACTGGGGAGTGTTTCACGTGAAACATGATTTTTATCTTCAGTGGCAGACCTATCAACATGCGTTAAAACAGCGCAATGCATTACTAAAACAAACCCGGATGGATAAACAGCAGATTGACGCTTGGAACCAGGAGCTAATTCGCTACGGGACGCTGCTACATGAGCAAAGAAACAACTATGCCGAGCAGCTAGTAGATATGTGTAAAACGAGTGAATTACTTGAAGATATGCAGCTGGGTTTTTCCTATTTCCCAGGTTGGAATATTCGAGAATATAACGATTACGAGTCAGCCTTACTTTCTGCTTCTTCCCGTGATTATCAATATAAGCGAACAACTGTTGGTCCGCACCATGCGGATTTTCGAATTCAGCTACAATCCAAGAAGGCTGGAGATGTGCTTTCCAGGGGCCAAAAAAAATTGGCCGGCTTTGGCGTCAAGTTAGCGCAAGTAAAGATGTATAATGATGCAACTACTAATAAGTGCATTTTACTTTGTGATGATTTTCCTGCTGAGCTGGATGAGAATAATCAAAAACGCATTCTTGCCTATATGCGCCAATTGGGAACACAGGTGTTCATAACATCTATCGAATCAGAAAAAATACAACAATTTTTAACCGGTGGCCCGGAAAACCAGATTTTGTTTCACGTGAAACAGGGTGAAGTAATTTCTGAATCTGCAAGGGCTATCTAGAGCAACCTATCTATTTGGAGAAGGTATGACCGAGGAAAAAAATTACGATTCCTCCAGTATTAAAGTACTCAAAGGCCTCGATGCTGTTCGCAAGCGTCCAGGAATGTATATCGGTGATACCGATGACGGAACTGGGTTACACCATATGGTCTTTGAGTTGGTGGATAACTCTATTGATGAGTCACTGGCAGGACACTGTTCAGAAATCAGGGTGGTTATTCATCCAGATGAATCCGTAAGTGTTTCTGATAACGGTCGTGGCATACCGGTTGATGAACACGAAGAGGGCGTCAGTGCAGCTGAAGTCATCATGACCGTACTTCATGCTGGTGGTAAGTTTGATGATAACTCCTACAAAGTGTCGGGTGGGCTTCATGGTGTAGGGGTGTCGGTAGTTAATGCACTTTCCTCCAAATTAAAATTGACCGTTCGACGTCAAGGGCAGGTGCATGAGCAAACCTATACCCATGGTGTGCCAGATGCCCCAATAAAAGTGATAGGCAAGACGGAGAGTTCGGGGACGGAAGTCCACTTTATCCCGTCTCCCGAGACATTTGCCAATATTGAGTTTCACTTTGATCAGTTAGCTAAACGCCTTCGGGAGCTTAGCTTTTTGAATTCTGGTGTACGAATAGTTCTTGAAGATGAGCGCAATGGCAAAGAAGAGGTCTATCAATATGAAGGTGGGCTCGGAGCTTTTGTTGATTATCTAAATACCAACAAAAGCACCATCAACCAGACTATGCATTTCGTTAAAGATGATCGTGAAGATGGCATTAGTGTTGAAGTTGCCTTGCAGTGGAATGATGGATTTCAGGAAAATATTTTCTGTTATACAAACAATATTCCGCAGCGAGATGGTGGTACTCACCTAGCGGGTTTCCGCGGTGCGCTGACTCGCTCATTAAATCAATATATTGATGCTGAGGGTCTGGGGGCCAAAGCCAAAGTCGCTACATCGGGTGACGATGCAAGGGAAGGGTTAACAGCAATCATTTCTGTAAAAGTCCCGGACCCAAAATTTAGCTCGCAGACCAAGGACAAACTGGTTTCTTCTGAAGTTAAGAGTGCGGTCGAACAAGAGATGGGCTCGGCGTTATCAGAATACTTGCTGGAAAATCCCCAGGAAGCCAAAGCGATTGTCTCCAAGATGCTTGACGCAGCCAGAGCAAGGGAGGCTGCTCGCAAGGCTCGTGAGATGACCCGTCGTAAAGGGGCGTTAGATATCGCTGGGTTGCCTGGCAAACTGGCAGATTGTCAGGAGAAAGACCCTTCAAAGTCCGAAATTTATCTGGTGGAGGGTGATTCTGCGGGTGGTTCTGCCAAACAGGGCAGGGATCGTCGTACACAGGCTATTCTGCCCCTAAAAGGCAAAATTCTAAATGTGGAAAAAGCGCGCTTCGATAAAATGCTGTCCAGCGCTGAGGTCGGCACCCTTATTACGGCTTTAGGCTGCGGTATCGGTAAAGATGAGTATGATCCGGAAAAACTGCGATATCACCAAATTATCATTATGACGGATGCGGATGTTGATGGAGCGCACATCCGAACCTTGCTACTGACCTTCTTTTACCGACAAATGCGAGAGCTGGTTGAGCGAGGACATATTTATATCGCCCAGCCACCGCTTTATAAGATAAGTCGTGGTAAACAAGAAGAATATTTAAAAGATGAAGAATCATTGGCCGAGTATCTAACGAACGGCGCGATCGAGAGCACCAGTCTCTATGTCAGTGATAGTGCACCGCCACTTGGTGGGGCAGCACTGGAAAGCCTGATCAGGGAATACCGTGCGGTTGATGCGATTAGTCAACGGAGGTCGCGGGTTACCCCTTACGAAGTAACCCAGGCGTTGATATATGCGCCGGTTTACACCGAAGCGATGCTTGCGGATCAAGCCGCAGCAGAAGGCTGGTGTGCTGAACTGTCAAAGCTTTTGGTTAAACACCACACCAACGGCAAAAACTATACTGTTGAAGCAGTTAGAGACAGTGAGCGAAGCCTGTGGTTACCGGTGGTAAAGATTCATCAGCACGGTAGCTTTACTGCCTATTCTATAAGCGGCGATTTTCTTTTATCCGGCGAATATAAGGCAATCGTGACTTTGGGTGAGAAGCTACAAGGCCTGCTAGAACCCGGCGCTTATATCCAGAGAGGTGAAAAGAAACAACCTGTCTCTGACTTTGGCGAAGCCCTGGATTGGTTGATGAAGGAATCGCGACGTGGTTACAGTATTCAGCGCTACAAAGGTCTTGGTGAGATGAACCCGGAACAACTTTGGGAAACAACCATGAACCCGGAAACCCGCCGGCTTTTACAGGTTGATGTGGAAGATGCGGTCGCGGCTGATCTCATGTTTACTACCTTGATGGGGGATCATGTCGAGCCTCGACGCGCTTTTATTGAAGCGAACGCCCTTTCAGTAGCAAACCTCGATGTGTAAATACTAAAATCGAAAGTGAGTGCCCACTAACTTTGTTTTTGGGCCTCACTTGAGAGAGTTGTCTGGCATCTTTATGCCCTACCTGCCTACCTACATAGCTGCCAAAGTTTCCCTGGTCCAGCGTTCAACTTCCGTGGTCATCTGATCGGCCGATTGGCTTGTATTTTTGCCCAATGAATCACCGATAACTATTTTTATAGTGCCTCGGACAAATTTCTTTTTGCCCCAAATAGTGCCTGAATTGTGAACGATGGGAACCAGCGGAACCTGGTTGTCAATGGCGAGCTTAAATGCTGTCCGGGCATACTTCTTAATTTCGCCGGCATTAACTCGAGTGCCTTCAGGAAAGATAAGTACATTTATACCTTCCTCTAATCTGGTTGTTCCCTGGCTAACTATGGCTCGGATTGCAGCCCGGGGTGAGCCTCGGTCAATTGCAATCGGCTTAAGAAAGCGTTGTCCCCAGCCATAGACAGGTATCCTTAACAGGGCTTCTTTCATCACAATAGCAGAGGGGCATAGCAAGCTGGCTAAAAAGAGTGTTTCCCACTCGGACTGGTGGTTACAGACGGCGACAAATGGCTTGTTAGGTAGCTTATTTTGTCCAATAACCTCGATTTTGACACCTGTGGCCAAACGCAGCCAGGAAGTTGCCATAAATTTAGGCCACAGAGAGGCGACACGCATGCGGCGCTCGTATGGCACTGCCCAGCCAATCAATAGCAGGAAGAGAACGACAAAAATCAGTGTCAGGCCATAACCTGCAAAATAAAGTGTGCGTCCCTGAATAAAAGCCATAACTGATAGAACTAATCGTTGTTGGACAACAACGAAATGTCAGCGACGCTCAGAAATAACTGGCGCATTTCATTTAGCAGGCTCAGTCGGTTAGCTCGAACGGCCTTGTCCTCTGCATTTACCATGACTTGATCAAAAAACTTATCAACAGGTGTTCTCAAGCTGGATAGCTCGGCTAACGCTGCCTGATAGTTGGCCGATTGAAGTAACGGCGACAATGCCATGATAGTTTGATCGATCGTTGTTGCCAGTTCATTTTCAATGTCCGATTCAAACAGGTTCGCATTAATAGGACCCAATTCAACATCAGCTTTGCTGAGGATATTGGCAACCCGTTTGTTGGCTGCCGCTAGCGCATTCGCATTATCCGATTTGGCGAAATCGGCCACCGCCCTAACTCTTGCGCTGATATCAGTTGCATCATCAAGGCCCAGGGCTCGAACGGCCAGAAAGTTTTCGGTAGCTATACCATCGTCATTAAACCAGGCGGAAAACCGATCCAGAAGATAATTAAGAAGATCGCTAATGACCCTATCCCGGTCTTCAGTGGTTCCTGAATGAAGATCGAAGGAAAATTCCAATAATTCGCGAAGAGATACGTTATATCCACCTTCTATCAAAATGCGCAAAACACCCAGACTTGCGCGGCGCAAGGCAAAAGGATCTTTGGAGCCAGTAGGTTGTTGGCCAATGCCAAAAATACCCGTTAGGGTGTCCAGACGATCTGCCAGCGCCAATGCCTTACCTGTCGCCGTCGTCGGAAGTTCGTCGCCTGCATAGCGGGGCAAATATTGCTCAAACATGGCGGCTGAGACCTCAGCATTTTCGCCACCTTGTTCGGCGTAGTATCTGCCCATGATGCCTTGCAGGTCATCAAATTCCATAACCATCTCGGAGACCAGGTCACACTTGGCCAGTTCTCCGGCTCGCTTTGCGTCTTCAGGTTTCGAGCCCACATAGGGGGCAATTTTTTGCGCTAAGGTAGCCAGGCGCTCAGTTTTATCAAAAATTGACCCTAGCTGGTTTTGAAAGACAATCGGTTTTAAACGATCTCTAAAAGAGTCAAAACTGGTCTTTTTGTCTGTATTGTAGAAAAAAGCGGCATCGGCCAGACGAGGGCGAATAACTCGTTCGTTACCATCGATAACCCTCGCAGGGTCTGACGAATCAATGTTGGCTACGGTGATGAAATGCGGTAGCAGCTGGCCGTGTTTATCGATGACATGAAAATACTTTTGATGTTCCCGCATCGAGGAAATTAGTGCTTCCGGGGGAACGTCCAAAAAGGACTCATCAAAATTTCCCGCCAGTGGCACAGGCCATTCAACTAGTGATGTGACTTCTTCCAGCAACGCATCACCAATGACAGCTTTACCCTTTAGTTGCTTTTCGGCAAGAAGGGCGACAGACGTTTTTATGGTTTCCAATCTGGCACGATAATCTACATCGACTTTACCCTGTTCACGGAGCGTGGAGGCATAACTGTCGGCACTGGAAATTTCGATTTCACCAGGTGCGTGAAAACGATGCCCGCGGCTGGAATTGCCACAATGTAGCCCAAGTATTTGCCCCTTTACAACTTGATCTCCAAGCATCATCAATACCCAGTGAACCGGGCGAACAAATTCATTGCGCTTGGCTCCCCAGCGCATGCGCTTTGGAATAGGCAGGCTATCGAGAGAGGCGCTGACAATATCTGGTAATAAATCAATCGTCGCTTTTCCAGGCGTTTCCGAAATATGGGCGAGGCGAGGGCCTTTGGGGCCATCTACCTGCTGTAGTTCGCTTACATCAACACCGGCCTTGCGTGAGAATCCAATGGCTGCGTTTGTGGGTGCGCCCGATGCATCGAAAGCGGCAGAAACCGCTGGGCCCAGCAATTCTGTTTTTTGCCTGGGCTGTTGTAATTCGACATTTTTGATGAGTACGGCCAGTCGACGGGGTGCCGCCATTTCGCCTTCTGGTGAGGAATATCCTATGCCCTTTTGGGTTAATCCGTTACAGATACCCTTTTCAAAGGCTGACCGGAGTGATCGAAGTGCTTTTGGCGGTAACTCTTCGGTACCAATCTCGACGAGAAAGTTAGCAGTCGACATTAGCTGGAGGTCTCCTTGTTGTGAAGAGCGATCACCTCATCGGCGAGCTCTTTGGATGCCAGGGGGAAGCCAAGTGCCAGTCGGGAATTGAAGTAAGCCTGGGCAACGGAGCGCGCCAAGGTGCGAACTCGCAGTATGAATCGTTGGCGCTCGGTTACAGAAATGGCATGACGGGCATCAAGCAAATTGAATGCATGAGAAGCCTTCATCACCATTTCGTAAGCTGGCAATGGCAGGTTTTGGCCCAATAGTTGGCTACAAGTGCTTTCGTATTCGTCAAAGGATTTGAAAAGAAAATCCACATTGGCCTGCTCAAAATTATACGCAGACATTTCTTTTTCATTTTGCAGAAAAACATCGCCGTAGGTAACGGGGACTCCATCAGGGGATCGAGCCCATACCAGATCGTAAATGCTGTCCACGCCCTGCAAGTACATGGCAATGCGTTCCAGTCCATAGGTGATTTCACCACTCACTGGAAAACACTCCAGGCCACCTACTTGCTGGAAGTAAGTAAATTGTGTGACCTCCATGCCATTCAGCCAGACTTCCCAGCCAAGCCCCCAGGCGCCAAGGGTGGGAGACTCCCAGTTGTCTTCGACAAAACGGATGTCATGCACGGTTGGGTCGATACCAAGCATCTTCAGGGAATCCAGGTAAAGTTCCTGAATGTTCTCCGGAGAAGGTTTCAGGATGACCTGAAACTGGTAGTAGTGCTGCAGACGGTTAGGGTTTTCACCATAGCGGCCGTCCGTCGGGCGACGACAGGGTTGGACGTAAGCAGTGTTCCAGCTTTCGGGGCCAATAGCTCTCAGGAATGTAGCCGGGTGAAAAGTACCTGCGCCAACCTCCATATCAAGAGGTTGAAGCACCACGCAGCCGTAATCTCCCCAAAATTTTTGCAAGAGCTGTATTAGCCCCTGAAAGGTTTTGGCGCCTTCCATAATTTCTGTTTCAGTATTCACGTTATCTCAGTAGCCCTTATAGCGTTATATTTCCGGGCTTTATCTTGACAAAGGTCGGACAAAGGCGGCGATTATAGCCGCTTGTGTGCTTGTGTATAAGGGCATGAAGCAGCTGACTGCGTATAATGCGCGCTTAATAATTAAGGTATTCCTATGCGTTTGTTTTTTGTCCGTTGCTTGATGGGTTTCTTTTCCCTGTTACCACTGGGTTTAAACCGGACGATTGCGGATGTTTTGAGCCGAATACTTTTTGCCCTGAATATTCTCGAACGAAGAACAACGGAACGCAATCTTGAGCTTTGCTTTCCCGCGCTAACCACAATTGAAAGAAAGAAAATCGCGCAAGAAAGCATGGCCCAGTCGGCACGTTGGGCACTGGAAACCAGCTCGGTTTGGTTGCGGGGCGAGGATTGGCGGCAATCCAGAATACTAAAATTTCATAACCGGAATCTCTTTGATAAAGCCGTTTCCAGCGATCGCGGCATACTGCTGCTGATTCCTCATTTTGGCAATTGGGAAATGGCAGGCATGTGGTCTGGAGATCAAGCTAAAACAACCGCTATATATAGAATGCCCAAATTGGAGCAACTTGACCCCTTGGTTCGGGAGGCGCGATCTGCTTCAGCGCTTTCGACTCTTGTGCCCGCGACTTCTCGGGGTGTGATGTCCGTATTGAAAGCATTAAATCGCGGCGAGCAAACCATAATTTTGCCTGATCAGGTTCCGGTTTCAGGAAGCGGAGTCTATTCAAAATTTTTTGGTGTTCCAGCCTACACATTAACCCTCGTGCATAACTTGATAAAAAAAACGAAGCCAGAAGTTCTTTTCAGTTATGCGCTGAGGGTTCCTGGCGGCTTTGAATTGGGGTTTCTTGAACCGCCAGAAGATATCTATTCAGAGGATGCTCAGGTCTCGGTCGATGCTATGAATAAGGGAATAGAGGATCTTTGTCAGCTTGATATCACCCAGTACCAGTGGGAGTACAAGCGATTTAAAAACCAGGCAGATGGTCGAGATTTTTATAAAGAATCGTGAATCAGTGCTGTGGCTTCATTTAATAGCCTAACTACGCCAATACATGGGCACGCACAGTACGATCAAAGTAAATAACTCCAGCCGACCCAGAATCATACAAAAGCAAAGCACCCATTTGGCGATATCATTAATTTCAGAGTAATTCAGTCCCACTTCCCCAAGCCCGGGTCCCAAATTATTTATGGTTGCGGCAACCGCTGACCAGGCGGTTACATAATCCAGGCCTGTGGCTAGCAAGATAATGACCATAACGTAGTAAATAATCAGGTAGGCGCCAAAAAATCCCCAGATGGCGTCGGCAATTCTGGGGTTAACAGGGCGCTTGCCCATTTTTATCGGGAAAACAGCATTGGGGTGAATCAAGCGCGAGATTTCCCGAATGGTTTGCTTTCCCAAAATGACCATCCGGCCAATTTTTATACCGCCTCCAGTGGAGCCGGCGCAGGCACCAAAAAAAGACAAAATGATCAGTGAAAAAGCAATATGTTGGGGCCACACCGAAAAATTATCGGTTGTGAACCCGGTGGTTGTCATGATGGAAATGGTATGAAAAAAACCTTGCCGTATACCGCCATTGAAGTGGTAGGTATTCCAGATGACCAAGCCCATTGTGACAAAAACCATGCTGGCAGCAAGCAGGCTGAAATACACTTTGGCCTCAGTGTCTTTGAAATAGTGTCGAAGGGTGTGGCGAGAAAAGGTGTAGTAATGCAGCGCAAAGTTTAGGCCCGCAATCACCATAAACACCATGCAGACAACCAGAATAAAATCGCTGTGCATGCCTGGTTGCTGGGTAAACCAGGCCATGTTGTTATCGTGTGTTGAAAATCCGCCAATAGATACTGTTGAAAAAGAGTGAGCTATGGCATCAAAGGGGCTCATTCCGCCTGCCCAATACAGACCCGCACAACTGACGGTCAGGGTGAGGTATATAAGGAACAGTGCTTTAGCCGTTTCCGCAATTCTGGGTGTTAGCTTGCTGTCCTTAACCGGGCCCGGAGTTTCTGCGCGATATAGCTGCATACCACCAATACCCAGCATGGGAAGAATGGCTACGGCAATTACGACGATCCCTATACCGCCCATCCACTGCGTGAGTTGCCGATAAAATAATAATGACTTGGGTAGCGTATCCAGCCCTTGAATAACGGTAGCACCGGTGGTGGTAAGACCAGAGATTGATTCAAAGACAGCATCGGTGATGCTTAAGTCCGGTGCTGCGCTTAGAAGGAAGGGTAGTGATCCGGCGAGGCCAAGCACAAACCAGAATAGAACCGTAATCATAAAACCGTCGCGGGCACGTAACTCGTCGGTATATCTGGCACAGGGCATCCAGATAAGGGCGCCCAGGCTGAAGGTGATCAGGAAGGCGTAGGTAAAAACCGGCAATTTACCATCGTTATATATCACCGAAACCAGCATAGGCAGCACATAGCTTGAGCTGAAGAGCATCAGCAATAAGCCGAGAATTTTGAATATAACGCCAGATCTAAGCATATGAACGACCGGAGGTTAAAAGAAACCAACTCCTACCTGGAACAGTAGTTCCACTTTGCGGATTTGTGACTTATCTGAGAGAAACAGAATGACATGATCCTGGTCTTCAATAACCGTGTCTCCGGCACCCATTAATGCGACTTTGCGGCCGTTATTCTCACGCACGATGGCGCCGATGGTTGTCCCTTCGGGCAAGTGGATTTCGTCAATGGTACGTCCCACCACCTTGGAACTCTTGCTGTCTCCATGCGCGATAATCTCCATGGCTTCAGCGGCACCTCGTCGAAGTGAGTACACACGTACAGTGTCTCCGCGTCGAACATATGTGAGCAATTTACCTGTAGTGATCTGGGCGGGAGAAATGGCAATGTCCAGGTCAGATGTTTGCATCATGTCTACATAGACAGAGTTGTTGATTAGGGTAATAACTTTCCCTGCTCCCAGTTTTTTAGCCAGCATGGAAGAAATAATATTTGCCGCATCGTTATTGGTTAACGCGAGAAATACATCTGTGCTGTCAATGTTTTCTGCCAACAAAAGGTCCTGGTCAGACGAGCTACCATTAAGAACAATCGCCTGACTCAGGTTATCTGCCAAAAATTTACAGCGCTCCGAACTCAGCTCGATTACCTTGGTGAGATAATCTTTTTCGATGGCTTCAGTAAAACGAAAGCCTATGTTGCCGCCGCCGGCGACAATAATCTTGCGATAGGGTTTTTCCTTGTCCGCCAACTCGGCCATCACTTTTCGGATATCGCGTTTTGACGCCAGGAAAAATACCTCATCTCCTTCATGGATCACGGTATCTCCCGTAGGGATGATGGCTTCTGATTGTCGGTAAACAGCAGCAACTCGAACATCTACCCCTGGAATATGCTCTTTAAGGGCCGATATTTTTTCATTGACCATCGGCGCGTCAGATGAAGCTCGTACGCCGATAAGCTGGACTTCACCGTCTGCAAATTCAAGAACCTGGAGGGCGCCGGGCTGGCTGATTAGTCGATAAAGATGCTCGGTAACCAAAATTTCGGGTGTGATAACGGTATCTACCGGCAGGTTTTGGGCGCCAAAAAGTTTTTTACTGATGTGTGGGCGGGTATACCCCTCCGAACGGATGCGGGCTATTTTTTGGGGTGTTTTATACAGTGAGTGAGCAATCTGGCAGGCGACCATGTTGACTTCGTCATGGGTAGTCACGGCTACCAGCATATCCGCATCTTCAATCCCTGCCTGTTCCAACACTTCTGGATGTGAGCCTTGACCGTGAACAATGCGAATATCGAGTCGATCCTGAAGATCGTTCAGGCTTTGCTCGTCGAGATCAATAAGCGTGATATCGTTGTCCTCACTGGCGAGATTTTCTGCCAACGTACTTCCGACCTGGCCGGCTCCGATAATCACTATCTTCATTTTTATTCCTCAGTTTCCGCGTCGTTTTTTTAACAAGGCGAAATAAAAGCCGTCAGCCCCCTGATCCCCGGGAAGAAGTTGCCTACCCAAAGGAAGACTGGTTCCCCAATCAGCATTAACAGGCAGTACTTCAGCTTCAGGATGTCTCTCAGAGAACTGCTCAATCTGAACTTCATTCTCAGCAGGCATTATTGAGCAGGTGACATACAGCAGCAACCCGTTTTCTGCCAGAGTTGGCCAAAGACCCTCGAGCAGGCGTAATTGTTGTTGTCGAAAACCGTCAATATCGGTGGGCCGGCGCAAAACCTTAATATCCGGGTGCCGGCGAATGACGCCTGTTCCGGAACAGGGAGCGTCGAGCAAAATGCGATCAAACGGTCGTTTATTCCACCACTTGTCAATTGCGGCTGCATCGGCTGCCTGCAAAACGGATTTAAATCCTAGGCGCTCCAGATTGGATTGAACATCATTGAGTCGCTTGGCGGAGTTGTCCAGAGCCAGAAGTTCAATGTCTGGACAGGTTTCCAGTAGATGACCGGTTTTGCCCCCGGGGGCAGAACAGGCATCCAGAACATGCATGCCAGGCTTAAGTTGAAGCAGTGGGGCACAGAGTTGGGCGGCTTCATCCTGAACACTGCAACTGCCCTCAAAGAATCCCGGCAGTGCTGAAACCGCAACGGATTGATCCAGTCTTATGGATGCATCGCCCAGACTTCCGGCCTGAGCCTTGATCCCGGATTCTGCTAGTAAATTGAGGTAGCCCCCGCGAGTGTTTTTTTGGCAATTAACCCTGAGACACATGGGTGGGTATTGGTTAGCTGTTTCGACGATCTGATCAAGCTTTTCAGGCCAGGCCGCTTGCCACTCCTTAAATAACCATTCCGGGAGGGACGTCTTGTACGCTAATTCCTCTTCAAGTGATATATCGATTTGGTCTTTCTGTCGCAGGTAATTGCGCAGGATGGCGTTGGTTAGGCCGCGGGCCCAGTTTTTTCCAAGACCTGACACGGCCTCAACAGTTTGATCTAGGGCGGCGTGATCCGGAATACGCATAAAAGCTAACTGATATAGGCCAATCAGTAAAAGCGCCCTGACATCTGCATCCTGGGATTTAAGATGATTTTTTAGCAAAACGCCTAGAATCATATTTAGACGTGGAAATTGCCTTAGCGTGCCATAACAAAGCTCCGCATATAGCCCCTGATCTGCGGGATCTTCCATTTTAGCTAGCTGTAAGGCGCCTTTATGATTCAGAACCGGGGCAAGAGTCTGAGCAGCTCGGGCGCGAACGCTAAATGGTTTCAGGGCATCTTCTCCGGAATAGAACTGAATTGAGAACCGGGTTTAAACAAATCGGGATAACCCCGCAGAATATCATCCACAGGTAATACTTTTTTACCGGGCATTTGCAGGTACTTGATACGTAAAGCCCCCCGACCGGTTTGCACATCCAGGCCATGTTGGGTCGCTGCGATAATTTCCCCAGGCTGGTTGGTAGAGTGCGACTCCAACACAAAGGCCTGGTGTATTTTGATACGCAGGTCATTTAAATCAGAATAACAGATAGGAAAAGGATTAAACGCCCTTATTTTACGGTCGAGGCTGGCGGCATCCATTGACCAGTCAAGCTGGCCTTCCGGCTTCTGGATTTTGTGTGCGTAAGTGGCCTGGGAATCGTCCTGAGGCTGCGGATGTAATTGCCCTGTTTCGATCAGCTCCAAAGTTTTTAACAGTACCGGTTTGCCAATATCTATTAGTTTGTCATGCAAGTCGGCGGCGTTATCTCTTGAATCGATAATACAGCTGGTTTTTAGCAGCATATCACCCGTATCCAGACCCTGATTCATTTGCATTATGGTAACTCCGGATGAGGAATCACCAGCTTCAATGGCGCGCTGAATTGGCGCCGCGCCGCGCCATTTTGGCAGCAGTGACGCGTGAACGTTGATGCAACCATATTTGGGTGTGTCTAGAACCTTCCCAGGTAAGATTAGTCCATACGCGGCCACAACCATTAGGTCTGGGCGAAGAGATTCCAGCTGTTCAATGCTGTCAGAAGTCTTAAAGTTTTCTGGCTGGTAAATCGGCAGTTGATACTTGATAGCAAGCTGTTTTACCGCGCTTGGCTGGAGTTTTTTTCCGCGGCCTGCGGGTCGGTCGGGTTGGGTATAGACCCCAACCACATGCTGGTTATTTTCGATGAGCCCCGCCAGATGTTGCGCGGCAAATTCTGGTGTACCAGCAAAAACAATACGAAGAGAGCCGCGATTAGCAGGTTTGTTCATGGTGTGCGGCCCAAAGTTCGGAAATTAAGGTGATTAGGCGCGCTTGCGCTGTTGTTTTTCCAGTTTGGAGCGAATCCTCTGGCGCTTTATGGGCGAAATGTAGTCGACAAATAATTTTCCATCCAAATGGTCGATCTCATGCTGGACACAGACCGCCAGCAGGCCCTTTGGCTCCATCACGTAGGGCTCTCCATCAAGCCCTATGGCATTAATCCGGATATGAGCCGGTCTGTTTACCTCTTCAAAAAATCCCGGAACGGAGAGGCAGCCTTCTTCATATCCCTGGGTTTCCTGATCCAAAACCTCAATTTCCGGGTTGATAAAGACGTGAGGATCAGACTTATCCTCTGAAACATCAATCACAAGAATACGTTCATGGACATTAACCTGGGTAGCAGCGAGACCAATGCCAGGTGCTGAATACATGGTCTCCAGCATGTCTTTAGCAAGTTTTCTGATACGGTCATCGACCTTCTCCACAGGCTTGGCTACTGTGCGTAAACGGGGGTCGGGGAACTCTAAAATTGGTAAAAGGGCCATGGTCTGTCCGTTGTACTGAGACTTAGGTCTAAAATATATGCGGTTTTTAATGCCATAATTCAACTGGCACTACCAAAGACTATATTATAACCTGCTGGCATAAGTGCTGTTATCACTGGGTTCTCTGGATGAAAAAAAGACAAACAATTTGCAGCCGAGTTATTTTAATTGCAGCCTGTGCTTTACTTGCAGGGGCAGTTAATGCTCAGGTATTAAGAACTGAGCACCCGGAAACCTATGTTGTTCAGCGTGGGGACACCCTTTGGGATATATCCGCCCGGTTTCTCGAAGATCCCTGGTTATGGCCCGAAATTTGGCACATCAATGAACAAGTGGCCAATCCGCATTTAATTTATCCCGGAGACGTTCTGCGGTTGATATACGTTAATGGAAAGCCGCAATTGGTACTTGATCGGGGTGAAGTTAAGCTGAGTCCGCAAATCCGCGAAACAGCCCATCCGCAGGCGATTGCTTCAATTCCTCTTGATGCCATCCGAGATTTTTTCTCCAAAAACCAGGTGGTCACGGAAGAGCAACTTGAGTCTGCTCCATACATGGTCGCAGGCCCTGATGGACGAATCATGGTCGGTATGGGAGACCCGCTTTATGCACGTGGTAGCAGTGAACCGGGCGTAAATGTCTACGGAATTTTTAGTTCCAGTGAAGAATATCGCGATCCGGAAACTGGTGATTTGCTTGGTGTAAGGGCAGAAGCTAAAGGCACAGCACGATTTATGAGTAGCTCTAGTGACGTTATGCGGCTAAATGTTCTCGAGAGCTATGCTGAAATATCACTTGGAGACCGTTTCTTCCCATTGGAACAGGATCAGCTGGATCCACAAATCTTCCCGGCAGTTCCCGAAAATATACTGTTTGGTGAAATTATTTCCGTTGAGGGAGGTGTTAGCCAAATTTCCTCATACGATGTCGTGGCGATCAATCGTGGGCGCGATTCCGACCTTGAAGTAGGCCATTTACTGGCGATTATGGAAGAGGGAGAGGTTGTTCGCGATAGAGTAGAAGGGGGCACGGTGAGATTGCCTGATGAACAGGCAGGCGTCTTAATGGTGTTCAAAATCTATGAGCGCATGAGTTTCGGTCTGGTGCTTTCTGCAGATAAGGTTCTATCCGTAGGGTATCCGGTTACCAGCCTCTTTTCGCAGCAAGCGTACGAAGAACACCGAATGGAAGAAATTCAGCGACGTAGTGAGCGCGGGACACTATTTGACGTAAAAATGCCAAAAATATTCAAACCAATATCAGAAATGTTTGATCCGGGCACTCGACCCAGCGAGTAAATGTAGAGAATTAAGCCTTATGCTGCGTTAGCAGGCATATCGACACAGGATGTGTTGATAAAGCTTATCAGGGAAGATATATGAATTTTGCACTTCTAAGTAAAATGATGGCGCTGTCGATCCAAAGCCTATGCTCTGCAATAAAGGCGCTTGGATCCATAGAGCTGATATTTGATGCACATAGGGATGATCTGGGTCTTTGGTTCAGCCAAAAAGACACTCAGTTGATTCAGCAGTGGCGCCAATCCACCCGCCCTCCAAAAAAGTACCCCGAACTTGAAGCAATATTGTTAGCTGAGGGTGCCAGCCAGTTGGTTCTGGGAGACGGCGACTATCCTTCTACACTTGCAGAAATCCCTGATCCTCCGGCTGTTCTCTTTATTAAAGGAGATGCCAGCAAGCTCAGCTTTCCGCAGATTGCTATTGTTGGCAGCAGAAACTGCACAGTCTCGGGTCATCGAGTTGCACAGGATTTTGCCGAGGAGTTGGCATCTATGGGGTTTTGTATAACCAGTGGATTGGCTTTAGGTATTGATAGTGCTGCGCATCGGGGAGCGCTGCGGGCCAAGGGGAAGACCTGTGCGGTGATGGGTGCCGGACTGGATGTGATTTACCCGGCACGAAATAAAGCCCTGTCCCGGGAAATCATTGATGCAGGAGGTGCGCTGGTTACCGAATTTCTTCCAGGAAGCCCACCGAATGCCTGGCATTTTCCGCTACGAAATCGAATAGTCACCGGATTGAGTTTGGGTGTACTTGTTATTGAAGCAAGCGAGCGGAGTGGTTCTCTGATAAGTGCCAGGCTCGCTGCGGAACAGGGGCGGGAAGTTTTTGCCGTGCCAGGCAGTCCGTTGTCACCGGTCTCGGCAGGATGCAACCATTTGATCCGGGAGGGAGC
>Ga0181558_10000896_pt1 | contig 28269 bp, 29 predicted proteins | sample 011ome_22_FD_133754 | JGI IMG/M metagenome (GOLD analysis project Ga0181558, IMG submission 133754) | Coastal salt marsh microbial communities from the Groves Creek Marsh, Skidaway Island, Georgia - 011507BT metaG (megahit assembly) | ecosystem: Environmental > Aquatic > Marine > Intertidal...
AAGAGGTAAAATATTTCCTCCCGAACCGTCAATTTCTGTTGCTCCCATAAAGGCTTGCGCATCAATATGCCAACCTGTTAAAACTGCAGGGAGTATACCAGACATTGTTATTCCAATAGTAGTCCCGTCTTCAATCCGAATACCATTATAATAATCGTCCATTGTATTAAAGTTAAACTCGATACGCGAACCAATTAATGTTGTCAATCGAGCAACATTATCTTGCGCCATTCCAGTCGCACTTATAAATACAAGAGCAATTATGTAGACTATTCTCATTGAGAAGGTGGTTTAAATTGGTTTTTATAAATAACCAAAAGGAATCGGCGATTAATACACCGCCGATTCTTTTTAAGTTTTAAGCATGTAGATTAGCAAATACTGCTTTTTACAGTGCCGCTAACTCAAACAATACATTAGTTACGTATCTGTCTGGTGTTGGGCTTGGGTTTTGCTCCAACAATACTACAGGATTCATTGTAGCAGGTGCAGCACCAACTTCCGCCGTTCCACATCTCCAGATGATCGTGAAATCATTGTCCAATACATCACCAGCACTTGACAATGGGTCTCCGTTATCGGTAATTAGTACAATAGGGAACTGCTCAAGAGCAGAAACTTCTGTACCGTCTACTGTCGGTGCAGATGTAATTTCTGTTCCAAAAACGTGTACACCATTTGAAACTAAAGTAAACCCTACATTGTCTAAAGTTAAAGTGTTTGCAGGATTATCTGTTCCGATAAACGTTGCTTCTTCCGAACCGTAACTTAACTCCCATCTAGTCGATGAAGCAATAATAAAGTTTGAAAGATACATCGGGTCTGAAGTTGCCGGGTTGGCAGAACCTGAGGTTCCCGCGTCTCCGGAAAGACCAAATCGATAATCGTCAATGCTGTTAAATGTAAATTCAATGTTTCCGCCGTCTGTTATAGACATACGCAAAACCTGATTTAAATTAACCGCTAATGGTATTACATTTCTATCGCGAACGGCTTGTGCATTTGCTACACTGCCGAAGCCTAGAAAAGCAATAATGAGGTACGCTAGTTTTTTCATAGATTGTGTGTTTAATAGGTTTATACTCTATTTGATTACAAATTAAGATACGCTAAAAAGTCGCATATAGATTCAAAAAACGTGTTTTTTTAACGTTTTTTCGACAAGTCTATCAATCTGCAAGTTGAAACTTGGCTTTTACCGTATTAACTTTTGACCCTTGAAAATTATTCATACACACCGCTAATTATAAAGGCTTTTGTCCTATTTTTATGTCAGGATAAGCCAAATAATAACTAAACCTTAATAATTTATGAAAGCGATTTTATCGGCTTTATTATTGACGATTACAAGTTTTGTTTTCTCGCAAGATTTTGAAGTTGCTCCAGTTGTTTTAAACTTCACCGCAAACCCAGGTGAAATACAACAGGCGACTGTCACTATTAGAAACCACGCGAACATTAAACAGGGGTATACTTTTAATTTTGGCGACTTTGAAATTGATGCCGAAGGAAACAAAAAGCGTATGCCTGCAGGAACATCTAGTCGGTCATGTGCGAATTGGATCACCGTTAACCCTTCTTTCATTGAATTAAACCCAAATGAAGAACGAGAGGTAACGGTTATTATGACAGTTCCGAAAGATGGCAATTCGTCAAGATGGGGAATGATCTATGTACAGGCAAGTGATGAACAAAGCGAAAATCCGGTTGACAAACAATTGGCGACGGGTATTAAAGTGGTGCCAAGAATTGTTATTCTCGTGAATCAATCTCCAACCATTAACAATAATTACAAAGCTGAAATTGCGAACTTGGTGGAAGTAACTGCCCCAGAAGATTCGTTAAAAACCTTTAATGTAACCGTAACTAATACGGGTGATAAAATCATCGAAGCAAATGTAGGGTTGGTTTTGGCGAATTTAGAAACGGCTGCTGAACAGAAATTTCCAACTTCAATGATGCGGGTATACCCGGGAGAAAAAAGAACATTTACACTAACATTGCCCAACAATTTAGGATCTGGGAAGCATGCTTTGGCTGCCATTTTGGATTATGGTCACGGCACCAATCTCGAAGGCACTCAACTCTTAATAGATCTATAAGCATGATAAGAGCAGCAGGATTAGTATGTCTGTTGTGCATCTGTTCTTCAACTTTTGCACAGCAAAAAAAAACAAGTTATTGGCCAAAAAAGCCTGATCAAGTCAGGGAAGTTTTTGAGTACAAAATTGTCAATGGTGATACGATCAAAGAAGGTTTATATCAAATTTTTTATGAAAACGGGAACCTCTGGCAAGAAGGTCAATTTAAAGCAAATCAATTGATTGGAAAATGGGTCGATAATCATCCCAATGGGAAATTAAAACAGGATCTATATTTCGAAAAGAATTTATTGCAAGGAGAAATAAAAAGCTATTACGATAACGGCGCATTGCATCAAGTGTCCAATTATAAAAATGACTACTTGCATGGTTCGGTGTCAATCTATCATATGAATGGAAATCTAATGGAAAATACTCCTTATTTCAATGGATTGCCTAATGGAAACGCCAAAGGATATTATGAAAATGGTGTTTTGCGTTACGACACTCAACTAGTCATGGGTCTGGAAAACGGAGTCAGTGTTCGGTATTATGAAAACGGAAACATTCAAGAGAAGGCAATCAAAGTTAATGGCAAGTACAACGGTGAGTTCATTGGATATCATAAAGAGCATGCAAATGTTGTACAGAAAATTTGTCAATATAAATCTGGAGTTTTGCATGGTTCATTTAAGGGGTTCTACCCATCTGGTAACCTGATGAACACCTATGAATTCATAAACGACAAAATTGTAGGTGAGTACAAAGAGTATTTCGACACTGAAAAAGATGATGTCTACACTAAAGGAAATTACGAAAACGGCGAAAAAGAAGGTAAATGGTTGACGTTTTATCCTGACGGAAAAACTTATCACACTGGCACCTATTTGAATGGCAAACGTCATGCAACCTGGACAGTTTATTATCCGAACAAGTCAATCAAACAAAAAGGCAATTACGAAAATGGCAAGGAAACTGGTGAATGGGAATTTTATTCTGCAACCGGCGTTCGGACACACACCGGGACCTACGTGGCTGGCGCTAAAGAAGGTAAATGGCTTTTTTACTACGATTCCGGAAAACTTAAGGTGGATTTGAATTATGTCAGCGGAATGCGGGAAGGAATAGGCGTAGCATTTAATGAAGAAGGGGTTGAAGTTGAAAAAGCCTTGTATAAAAATGACGTTAAGGTGAAAGACTTACCTGTTGGTGAGGAATAAATATTTTTCAGCTTGTTCATCAGAACGAAAAATTCCAAGCTCTTAAGAAAACACGGAATAAGTTCGTTATTAGGTCCTTGCAAGAAATGGGTCAAATAGATTTTACTTATATTGGAACTCTATTCTTTCGCTCTATTCAAAGATTTATAATATATCTGGTGGTTTTAATGAACGCAGTTTTTACAACTGTGGAATCAGTTAATTCCCAAGAGCCAGTGGACACGATTCTCAATCGCGTTTACACCATGCAATATACGCAACCAGACTCTTGTTTAGCACTTTTAGGAAACCTTGAATTCGAACGTAGCGATGAGTTAAGTCCTACAAACAGAGCTATAGTTTATTATTACCAAGGAAACATTTATTGGTATTTACAAAAGCTGAACACCTCAATCCTCTTTTATAAAAAATGCCAAAAAGAAGCCGATCAAAACGATGATAGCCTCAGAGTTGTAGTGGTTCTTTCGGATATTGGATATGTATTTTCAGATCAAGACAAAAACGATTCTGCCATTTACTATCTGCATAATTCCGCTATCGTGGTCTCTCCACGCATACCTTCAATAATAATTCTGATTTTCTCTTCTGAACTGTAAGACTTTCTTGTCTTTCTTTTTAAATCACTGATGAGTGAACTTGTACTTTTCTTTTTTGCCATTACTGGTCGATTTAAAGGTTAATATAAAGATTAAACCTCTATCTTAAATTTAGGCACTAAAAAGTTCACTTTATGCTGACGTCATGTATGTTAACAAGCGCAAAATCATTGATGCTGGTTTTTCAATCTATTATACCGCTGCCAATATCGGCGGATTTATGGGTACATTATTCATCGGGTTAATTGCAGAAGAATTTGGTATGATCATCGGTCTTTTTACGACTGCTTTCTGTATGTTAACAGCTACCATTTTAACTGCAATTGCACCCAAAATCCTGCTAGAACAAGTCAAGCAAACGAGACCACCAATTAATAATATGATTGCCGTTCTAACGGTATGCTTTATTGGCATAGCCGTTTTCTGGGCATTTTATGAGTTTTCATGGTTTTCATTCCTTGATGTTCAAAAGGCGGTAGGAAATCTCCATTTGAGCGATATAACATTATTTGGTTTGGATAATATAGGCAGCATAATCACTATGCTTGTCATAGCTATCTGCTCTGTTATTTGGTCCCATTTTTATTATAATCAACTGAAAAAATTAGCAGTCGGTTTTTTAGCAATGGCCATAGGTTTATTCTTTGCTAGTTTTGTTGGTGAATTATATACGGAAACCTCAACTTTTATAATCTTGATTGCGATGTTATTCATCGGAATCGCTGAAGCCCATATTGGTCCTATCATCAACTTAGTAATTACGCAAAGCTTCAATCCCAAATACTTGGCTATCATTATGAGTTTAGCGTTTATTCCAACGGTCTTATTCGGCAAGATTATTAGTGCCATAAAAAATGAGCTTCATATCCCTATGAGCCAAACACAGATGCTTTTGGTTGGAATCGTTGGTCTAGGATTTTTTGGTTTGCTTCTCTTATTGCTAGTGAAAAAAGGGATTTTGAAATTGGATTCACCTTAAGAGTTCCGTACATTTATAGAAAGACCTCCCATAAGTGAAAAAAGGAATAATGATGGAGAAAATATTAAATCAAGAAATAGCGCGATATAATTCAAATTTAAGCACGGAAGAAATTCACAAAAGATTAAAAGCCCTACTAGAAGAAGCCGAAAATGATTTTGATGGTAAAATCACAACCTCAGGGAATTTCGAAGCTTATTCTCGTCGAAACGTCATTGGCTGGAACATGCCCGGATTAAAACGAAAGGCCGCTTACTTGAAAGGCAAATTCTCAGAGGGTGAAAATGGTACTAGAATTGAATTAAATGCATCACTCCCTTTGTTTGGCTTCATTGCAATTCCAATTGGTCTCGTGATGCTAATATTGGGTATCTTAAATCATCAGTCTTTTCTAATTTGGATTGGAGTTTTCTTTGTGCTATTGGGTCTTTTCTATCATCGATTAAGCACCTATTTTAGGCGCCAATTAATGAGTAAATTCGTAAAAGTTTTGGGCGTTAGAAAGATTTAGGGTTTAATTTTTTTATCTCACTTCCCTTATTTGTAAAAAAAATCATCCCCATCTCAATGCTCAAAATCACCAATGGCCCAAGCTTTAAATATTTCTACTTTGGTGTAGTCTGGGGGTTATATCTGTCCTTATTCTCAATTTTTATCCCGAGGTCTTTTATATTGGAATTATCGGTTTGCTTTTTTCCTTCTTTTTAATCCCTTCATTTACAGGAACTGTAATTGATCTAGAAAAAAAGCAGATTAAACACTACGTAAATCTATTTTTCTTTAAAATAGGTAATTGGCAAAACCTAACTGATTTTTATCGCGTCGAATTATTGCTCAATAATAACTCGCAAGGCGTTAATTATCGCAGTGTCGTGCACACTGTAAAAGTTCGATCCTTCTATATTTCCATCCTTAATCGTTCAAAACAGCGCATTGAGCTCAAAGAATTTACTGATTATAAAGAAGCAAGGAAAATGCTGGATAGCATCAGTGATCGGCTACAAATCGAAAAAGTAGATCGTCAAGAACTAATCTTAGCCAAAAACAAAAAAAGCAATTCGGGCCGATTTTTTTAACGTTAGGGCAACACATTTCATTTTTTTTCGTCTATTTAGAGTAAACTGCAGTGCGTCAGATAAAAACACGTGCCAACCATAGAAAAATTTAAAACAATGAAAACAATATTTTTAATTGCATTAATGATAGGTATGACTTCAATTTCTTTTGGTCAAACCACTACCAGTGAAACTGCAGCTCCGGCAGCTATCGAAAAGAAAGACGGCGAAAAAAGAGATTTGTACAAACTTCCTCGTGAAATGGAATACGAAGTATTTAATGCAGAAGGTGCAAGAGTCGAAACAGGAACTGGAACTGCAATTGATTATACGGACTATGCTCCTGGGGTCTATTACTTTGTATATGTAGGCGAGACGATGCGTTTTGTAGTCGAAGAGAAGAAAGCTTTAGAGTAAGCATTAAAGACGCTTGTAACAATTGCAGCGTCATTCATGTTTACCCAACGTATGCTACTCCATTTCGTTTATCGCTGAAATGAGAGGTATATCATTCATTTTGATAGCTTTTATCTTCATTTTTTCGAATGGTCGAAAAGATGAAGTCAGCCATCCAATTGCTGGAACATGCGATTGTACCTTTTCTCATTACTCATGAGATTTAAGTGGCGGCGGTTCAAGTGCTACCGCTTAAGAAATAATTCTTTTGATGCGTTTGGTGTGCAAATTCACCAAAACGACATCACATACGGTCAAAACCTATTCTAAGCCTATTCTTACAATTGCATAATTCCCATAAAACTCGGCTCCCTTTTTAGTAATTACCTCTAATTTTTTCCCTTCTTTTACCCTATGGATTTTTACTTTTTTCTTATCTGTAAACTCCTCTAAAATCAGAAACCTTTCATTTTCTTGACCCCAAGAAACCATTTGTGACACCAGCAAAATTAAAATTGAGACATACTTCATCATCTCGTAAATTTGTTTTTTCCAAACATAGTCAAAAGGCACTTATTCTCTTAATTGAATATTGCAAGTCTGGAATAAACCTTGCAGAATTCGCAAAGGTAGGGCTAGAACAATTGGACGAAATAGATGTTTCTTTGTTAAATTAACAGCAATTCGCATACTTGTCGTCTTTCTTATTTTGATTAGCAACCTAGTGTATGCCCAAACCGACACAATTATGAGAAATGAAAAAACGATCAACATTGAAGTTTGGAGCGACCTTGTTTGCCCTTACTGTTATTTAGGCAAGAAGAAGTTTTACTCCCTTTTCAAATCATGCTATTTTCGTAAGAACAAAAACAAATGATTTTTGACGTTTGTTTCTTTTTTAGATCAAACTATTTCAAACACACAGCATGGACATCCAATCATATATTAAAAACCAAAAGGAATTCTTTAATTCAAACCAGACGAAAGATGTTGATTATCGCATCAAACAACTCAAAAAACTTAAGTCCATTCTAAAAGCAAATGAACCTAAACTATACGATGCCGTTTATGCCGATTTTGGAAAATCGGAATTTGAAACTTACATGACTGAGCTGGGTTTAATGTATCAAGAAATTGATCGCTTTATAAAAAAGATAAAATCATGGTCCAAGCCTAAACGCGTTTCAACGGGTCTCATCAATTTTCCTGCACGAAGCTATATAATGCCTGAACCATTAGGCTCAGTGCTAGTTATTGGTGCCTGGAACTACCCCTATCAGCTTTCATTGGTGCCTGCGATTTCTGCCATTGCAGCTGGTAATACAGTGGTACTGAAGCCGAGCGAAATGCCAGTACAAACCTCAGCCATTATCGCAAAACTCATTAATGAAAACTTTCCGCCCGAATTCTTCCAAGTCATAGAAGGAGGTGTTAATGAAACAACGGAACTATTGAAACACCGTTTTGACAAAATCTTTTTTACCGGAAGCACTAAAGTGGGGAAAATCATCTATCAGGCCGCAGCAAAACACTTAACCCCTGTTACGTTAGAATTAGGAGGTAAAAGTCCAAGCTTTGTTCTAGCCGATGCAGACATTAAAACCACGGCAAAAAGATTGGTTTGGGCCAAATTCCTGAATGCCGGACAAACCTGCGTAGCACCGGACTATGTGCTGGTTGAGAAAAAAATTGAAAAAGCATTACTCGAGGCCATTCAAACCGAAATTAACCAACACTATAAAAGCACACCTCAATCGCTAGAGACGAATTATATGCAAATTATCAATGAAGCTAATTTTGATCGTTTACAGCCTTATTTAAATGGCAATGAGGTTTATTGTGGTGGTGTAAGCGATCGAGAAACCCGATTTATTAGCCCTACGGTTTTGAATCATATTACGTTCGAGGATGCTATTATGCAAGATGAAATTTTTGGGCCGATTCTTCCTGTTATAACCTTTGAAAATTTAGATGAAGTCATCCAAAAAGTGAAGGCCAAACAGAAGCCATTGTCCTTATATATCTACTCTAAAAATCGCAACATAATTAAGAAAATACTTCATGAAATATCTTTTGGTGGCGGTGCCATTAATGACAGCATGATGCACCTTTCAAACAGCAAGCTTCCATTTGGCGGAGTTGGTTATAGTGGTATGGGCAGCTACCACGGTAAAGCCGGTTACGATACGTTCTCACATTTTAAAAGCATCTTAGATAAACCGTTTTGGCTAGAGCTCAGCTTCAAATACGCCCCCTATTCTGACAAAAAGAAAAAGTGGATTAGGTGGTTTGTGGAATGATTTGACGCCTCATCATTATCATTACCTTTAATAACTTAAAAAGTGGAAAACATGAATAACATACTCCATACCTCTCTCCATTTTCCTTGTGGTGCTATTATGCCCAATCGGTTTATGCTTGCCCCACTCACCAATCGCCAGAGCCATGAAGATGGCACCTTATCTGATGATGAATATCATTGGTTGACCAAACGCGCTGAAGGTGGTTTTGGTTTGGTAATGACCTGTGCATCGCATGTTCAGGCAGTTGGAAAAGGGTTTCCCGGGCAATTAGGGATCTTTTCAGACCAACATATTGATGGACACAAACGATTGGTAAAAGGTATACAAACGAACGGAAGTTTGGCTGTAATTCAATTGCATCATGCGGGTATGCGCTCTCCTGCTGACATAATCGGTGAAGCTCCTGTTTGTCCTTCTGATAACGAAGAATTTGAGGCGCGTGGTTTACGTATTGAGGAGGTACATGAACTCAGAGATGATTTTATTCAAGCAGCAATTCGCGCTAAGAAATCAGGTTATGATGGTGTTGAAGTACATGGAGCGCATGGCTATATACTCACCCAGTTTATCAGTGCAGAACACAATAGCAGAACCGATGAATATGGGGGTGGTTTACATAATCGTACACGAATCTTATTTGAAATTGTCGATGGCATTCGAGCGGAATGCGGGCCCTCTTTTGTAGTTGGTGTACGCCTTTCGCCCGAGCGCTTTGGGATGCAACAAGAAGAAATAAAATCCATAAGCCAACGGCTAATAGAGGAAGGTAAAATTGACTTTTTAGATCTTTCTTTATGGGATGTTTTTAAACGACCAGAAGGTGAGGATGATGCTTCAGCAACCCTGTTGGAGTATTTAACTCAATTGGATCGAAAAAAAGTAAAAATAACAGCTGCTGGTAAAATCCGTTCGGGTGCCGATGTCAAAAAAGCAATGGATGCTGGTCTAGATTTTGTAACCATCGGACGATCAGGAATTCTGCATTTTGACTTTCCATTACAAGTCATGCAGAACCCAAATTTTGAACCGATTGAAACACCTGTCTCCAAAACATACTTAAAAGACCAAGGATTAAGGCCGGACTTTGTAAAGTATATGAGCAAATGGCCAGGATTTGTGGAGGAGTAATTTTATAAAAAAGAGAAAAACACTGACGACACATAAATTAAAGCTGGTAAACAACCTGTTGGTGTCTTTTACATCTCAATTTCTTTTACAGTACATCAATTTATTTTAGAGAAAAGAGATCAGCAATTTTTATTTTCAATTGGTTTTCCATATCAGTTTGGCGGGGAGACCTCCTCGGTTAAAGCCACAGGCGACACGAAAAGAAAAAATAAATATTTTAGAATTTCTTTTAGACTCAAAAGATACTAACTTAGAAAGCTAGAAACTCGCTCTAAACCAAGCATTTGAAAATTGAATAGAAAAACACAAACGATTAGATGAAGTCTGCTTTATGAGTACTTGTATTTAAAAGTTTGAGGCTAACCTCTTGTAAGCAAATGAAAATTTATTATCTTCGATCCACATCATGACCCAAAACAATAAAATAGCCCTGTTAACCGGAGCCACATCTGGTATTGGTTCCATTATCCTTGATCACTTGGCAAAGACTGATCATCAATTGCTTATACTCGCACGTTCTGAGGATAAGCTCAAAAATCATATTAAAAAAATTCAACAAATAAATCCTAATGTAAAAACCGAAGGCTTTATTTGTGACCTATCCTCTTTTGAATCTATCCAAAAGACTTGTGCTAAAATCAAAGCTACTTATCAGCAAATTGACTTATTGGTGTTAAATGCGGGTATTTGGAATTTTGAGTACAAGGAATCAAAAGATCAAATTGAGGAGACCTTTCAAGTCAATCTGCTTGCTCCAATAATGCTCTTTGAAGAATTAAAAACGCTTTTGCTGAAAAATGATGTAAGTAAGGTGATCATTACTGCTTCCGCTTTGCATCAAGGAGAGATCCATTTTAATGATCTCGAACTTCGAGAAGGATTTTCGGGATTCAAGGCCTATCGCCAGTCTAAATTAGGGGTCATTTTAATGACCAGATGGCTTGCAGAAAATGACGCGTATACGGGCATTTCTTTCTACGCTGTTCACCCTGGAATGGTGAATACTGAATTGGGGAGAAGCGCAGGATGGTTTTCAAGAACCGTATTTAAGTTATTCGGAAAATCGCCGGAGAAAGGAGCAGAAACACATAATTACATTATCGATCAAGCCAACAGCAACCTGAAATCAGGAGAATACTACGCAAACAAGAAAATAACAAAAACAGCAACTTACACTTACAACATGAGCGTTGCCAAAAAACTATGGAACGCTATTCAAACTTATTTAAAAATTAACACACAAAATCATGCACAAAACCCATAACAAATATGTCGTAAACACAGCTCTCGTATTAACATTAATTATTATCCTTTATGGCCAGTTTGTCCTAGGTCATTTTAGCGATTGTTTTTACCTCGAAGAGGGCCCCAATGCACTTGGCTTAACATTAGGGTATGGACTCGAAGAGGTGATGTCATTTATTGATCTCAGGACAAACCTCCAACTGCTCTGTTACATCGATTTTATTTCCGTTTGGGATAATATTTTCCCAATCATTTATGGGGCCACACACATCCTCTTTTTTATGTACTTTTTTGAACGTTGGAGATATGTAATTGCCATTCCCATCCTTCACATGGCTGCCGACTGGATTGAAAATTGGGCCGAAATTGGAATGATTGAATCCTATTTGGACACTACGCTCATTGCCGATGAATTAATCACCTTAGGGTCTACCATGACGATCATTAAATGGTCGCTTTCCATGATTACTTATGGTCTGATTATTTATGCGCTAATTCGCGCAACACGAGGGGTTTGGATGAAAACGCAGTTGTTATAGGAGGTGTTTTCCAATCGAAGATTTATTTCGTAGTATCTTCATAGGAATTAATTATCCTTCACGCTGCAAATCGATGGTTTCGAACAAAGCCCCGATCTCAGCAGTTAGTTAATAAGAAACTGCTATGAAAATACTGCTCACCGGATCGACGGGTTATATTGGAAAACGTTTATTGCCTGTTTTAGTTGAAGCAGGTCATGAGGTTATTTGCTGTGTTCGCGATCGAAAACGTTTTAATCCTTCAGATTCTGTAAAGGATAAAATTAAGGTTGTAGAAGTTGATTTATTGGATGAAGCATCACTTGAAAATATTCCAGAAGACATTGACGGAGCTTATTATTTAGTGCACTCCATGTCTACGTCTAAGGACTATCAAGAATTGGAAGAACGCTCGGCCGTCAACTTCAGGAAAAGACTGGAGATGACCCAAGTGAAACACGTCATTTACCTCAGCGGAATTGTCAACGAAGAAGAGTTGTCTAAACATCTAAGTTCAAGGAAAAATGTAGAAGAGGAATTGGGCAAAGGTCGGTATCATTTTACCACCTTGAGGGCTGGTATTATTATCGGATCAGGCAGTGCCTCTTTTGAAATTATTCGTGATTTGGTGGAAAAACTCCCCGTCATGATTACGCCCAAATGGCTAAACACAAAATGTCAACCCATCGGTGTAGCGGACGTGATTGCATTTTTATCCAAATGTTTATTTGAACCGAAGACCTATGATCAAAATTTCGATATTGGTGGTCCAGACATTTTGACTTATAAAGAGATGCTACTCGAATTTGCCGCAGCTCGAAAGTTAAAAAGACGAATTCTTGTTGTGCCTGTGATGACGCCAAAACTATCCTCTTATTGGCTGTATTTTGTAACCTCGACCTCCTATAAGTTGGCCACTTCCTTGGTCAACAGTATGAAGATTGAAGTGGTGTGCCGTGATAATCGTATTAATGATATGCTCAACGTAAAACCCCTGACCTATCGTGCTTCTTTAGAGCGTGCATTCAACAAAATTGAAAGCAACGCGATACTCTCCAGCTGGAAAGATTCTTACGCGAGTAGCGGTATCAGTTTTAATATTTCAGAATTTATAGAAGTGCCTACCTATGGCTGTTTTGTGGATCAACGCAAAAGAAAAGTAGCAAATCGTAAAAGTTCAATTCAAAAAATTTGGAGTATTGGTGGCAAAACAGGGTGGTATTATGGTAGTTGGCTATGGAGTATTAGAGGACTTTTAGACAAAATGGTAGGTGGTGTCGGTTTACGCCGTGGCAGAACCAACCCGACTTCTATTCAAGTAGGTGATGCCATTGATTTTTGGAGGGTACTCTACGCCGATAAAAAAGAAGGGCGCCTTTTATTGTTCGCCGAAATGAAATTGCCTGGTGAAGCCTGGTTGGAGTTTAAAATGATAGATGGTGAATTACAACAAACGGCCACTTTTCGTCCCCTCGGCTTAATGGGGCGTTTGTATTGGTATGCGGTGCTTCCTTTACATGGTTTCATCTTTCGTGGAATGCTGAAGAGACTAGCCACTAGAAAAAGAAATCCGTAAATGTTGATTAAAACCAACCTTACATCCATTTATCTTTCAACCAATTCTATCCGAATCATGCGAAATGTCATACATCCTAATCGCAGATGTCAGGTTTCTAGCTAAAGTCTTTACATATTTTTAGAGGATATCAACACAGTTATTATGGGAGATCATAAAATTGACATTACCTCAACCAAAGCGGAAAGAGTCGCTTTTATTCGTCATCTTTTAGATGATATTAAAAGCTTAGAATATATGCTCGAGAACAACCTCATCGAAGATGACATTGTACGAATTGGTGCGGAGCAGGAGTTCTGTCTGGTTAATTCATCTTGGCGTCCAGCCAATAATCCGGTAGGTATTTTTGAACGGATCAATGATGAGCATTTTACAACAGAATTGGCAAAGTATAATCTAGAGATCAATCTCGATCCTGTCAAATTGGAAAAAGGGGCGTTTAAAGAAGTAAAAAATCAGTTAGACACCGTGCTGAAAAAAGCAAAAAAATATGCCGAAGAGCAGGATAGTAAAGTTATCCTAACTGGGATTTTACCGACCATTTCTATGCATGAATTAGATTTGGATTATATGACACCCGCGCCTCGATATTATGCCTTAAATGATGTCATGAAGGCTTCTACAGGCTCTGACTTTCGCATGCACTTTAACGGGGTCGACGAGTTCACAATTAAACATAACTCTGTCATGTTTGAGGAGAATACATCAAAGTAACAGAAAAATCATTTGCTGATATTCCTGCAGGAAGTAAGATGCTCATTGCAACACCTCAGATGAGCTGATTTTTTACGACAAAAACGTTCGCAAGAAACATAATAAAAGAATAAAGTTTGTCTAAACACAATTCATTTATATTATCTCTTCATCTGCACCACCTGCCGTGTATACCCGTTAGGATTGATTCACATCACCTATCCAGTAGGCTGCTTTATTGCTGGATAACAAAATCACAAAAAGAGCAATGTCAAAAACGAGACCCACCAAAGAGTAGATCAATAAGATTCTTAGAAATAGACCAACAGAAAGTGAAAAGAAAAGTATTGCTCCAACTAAATTGTAAATAATAAAAATCAACAGTGCATATTTGGCAAAGTGATAATTAGTGGGTTTTTCGGACAGTAACTTTGCTCCGCCAATGATGTAAAAAACAGAAATCAACAAACCAATAACTCCGAAAATGATCATTAAATCTAAAGCTGCGGAATCCATTCCAAAAACATCTCTAAATTCTCTGGTTGGCCCATTATTGGTAATGTCTTGAAGCGGAGATTGATTAAAAAAGGTAGGGAAAATGATCTTATACAATTGATAAAATGTCCCTATTCCACCAAGGGAAATCATGATTATACCAATGGCTTTTCCCTAGGTTGGTGCTTTTGGATTCATTCTTTTTTTTGAAAAACACTGTTTTTTTTGTTCTTAATCCTCCTAAAATTTGACTTCGTCGAATTAATGATCTGATTTAGAGCGCCTTCAAATAGTTTGCATATTTTTATAAGTAACTAAACACCTACTCTATGAAATTTAAGCACCTCATTATTGGTATTACTTTGCTTGCGCTTGGCGTATTTGGACTTTCTAGTTTTTACAACGATTCCGAAAAGAAATCAGGAAAAGACCCCGTTTGCGAGATTTACGGCAAAATAAAAATCGTCGATTATGGAGAAGATTATAAAGTCAAGATTGTCGATTACGGCGAAGATTTAAAAATCAAGTGGGTCGACTATGGTGAGCAAGAAGAAGGAAAATGGAAGGAAGTTGACTACGGCGAAGATTACAAAATCAAATGGGTCGACTATGGCGAAGATTTTAAAGTCAAAGAAGTTGATTACGGAGAAGGTTGTTAAGATTTAAAATTGACAATACATGGCGCTCAGAATAATCGCCTTTCTACTTATCAACTTTGTTGGCCTTGCACTTGGCGGTTTGTTCACTAATGTTGGCACAAACGGTGGATGGTATGATTCATTAAATAAAGCTCCTTGGACACCCCCGGGTTGGGTTTTTGGTGCGGCTTGGACAACCATAATGATTTGCTTTGCTATTTACATAGCCTATCGCTACAACGCCTCTGAAAACAAAACTGCACTACTCATATTATTCAGTTTACAATGGATCTTAAATTTTGCATGGAACCCTGTTTTCTTTAAGTTTCAAGCTGTTCTTTTAGGCCTAATTTTAATTGCTTCATTAACGGTTTTAGTTGGTTATTTTCTTGTCTCAGGTTGGGGATCGATTCGTTATAAGACTTTGTTGATTGTACCTTATTTTATATGGCTATGCATTGCAACATCGCTCAATGCATATATCTTCATCAAAAATTAATGTTATAATTATATGATCATTCATTTCCGTTTCCTTTGGATTTTAGTATCCCTTTTAGTCTGCATATCCGTTGGAGCGCGAAACAAGGAAATTACGACGCAAGTCGAAAAATATTTGCCTTCTGAAAACTTGAAAGAAAAGGCCTTTATCGTCTTGGACCAAAACTGTAATAACTGTCATTCAAAAAAGAAACCAGTTTATATCTTCACAAGAGATAATATGGATGCTTTTGCACCGAGTATTAATCGATCGGTCTTTATTAATGGTAATATGCCGAAAGGTAAAAAAAATGCACTCTCAACAGAGGATAGACAAATACTTAAATCAGGGGTTCGCAAAGAGCTTAACCACTAGCCTTTTTTTCTAAAACCAAAGTTGTCATTGATCTCAAATCTTCGACTAAAACAGATTTAACGGGCTCTAAATATTCAAACGGAAAAGTTGATTTCATTTTTTCTAACAGTTTTGCCGTTAACAGAAATCGCTCTGATTCATCTTTGAGATAATAGCGTCCATTGCCCAGAGGTTGATAATTATCTGGTAAACCAAGGTTGGAGGTCATCCGAATAAAAAGCGATCCACCCGGTTTTAAGACACGGAATAAGTCCTTAACCATTTCCATAAAATGCGCTTCAGAACGGGCAAAATGAAGCACAGCATTGCAAATCAGATGATCAAAATAGTCGTTTTCATAAGGCATGTTTTCAATGGGTGCCCATTTAAATTGCTCTGATGATAATCCTGTATATTCTTCTGCCAATATCAGACTTTCATTATCCAAATCTGAACCATATATCTCAAAATCATTTTGAGCAAACCATAACATGTTTCTTCCCTTACCACAACCAGCATCCAAAATACGACCGATTTGATCATATCGACCCTTTAAGATTTGGTCAATTAAATAGATGTCCGTCCCTTTCATAGCGTTTCCTGCGGATGGTTAATGATGATGGCCACCTCCACCATCGCTTTTTTGGAGGTGACTTTGTAAATAGTATGCCCCTGAAATTACAATTTTTTCGCCTTTTACTCTTTTCTGTACAGGTGTAACCTCAAGGTAACCAAGTTGACTTGAGCCGACGCTCACTTCTAAACGTCGAAACTCAGTATGCTCATCATGTTGATCGGCTGCTTTTACAAAAATAAAATAACGCCCTTCTGCTTGAATCACGGCCTCGGCGGGTAGCGTCTTGACCTCTTGTTCGCCAACATCAATAATAGCATTCACATACATACCCGGAATCAAAAACTTTTCCTTATCCTCAATATGCGCGTGAACCGCAACCGTCTTTGTTTCATTTTCAAATGATTTTCCAATATTGAAAATTTGACCCGTAATCTCCGTATGGGATTGGTTGGTCAAAACAAATCGAACACGTTGCCCCTCTTTCACCTTTTCTAAATCCTTCTCATAAACCTGCAAGTCCACATGCATTTCAGAATTATCAACGATCGAAAACAGTGGTGCCCCCACCTCAACTGCACTACCTATTTTAACATTTACTGCGGTGATATGACCACCAATAGGTGCCTTGATGGATATGGTTGAAACAATAGCACCATTACCGTTAATTCCATATATCGCTAACTGTCTTTCAAGTGATCTAAAATGTGCTTTTTCTGTCTCAAGGTCAGATTTTGTTTTTTCTACAACTTTTTTTGCGTTGATATTATCCTCACTTAATTTAAGCTGTCGCTCATACTCTTTTTGCAGATAATCCAACTGACTTTTTGATCTTAAATAAGCCTCTTGTAAAATGGCAAATTCAGGACTTTCCATCGTGGCTAAAACTTGACCTTTCTTTACCTCTTGTCCTTCCAGCACACATATGGATTTTATTAAACCGGTTGTGTGCATTGCCACGTCCGCCTGGTTTTGTGGTGGTAATTTTGTGTAGCCATTCGCATTTACGGTTTCACTCATGTTTTTCATTTCAAAATCGCCAAGCTTGACGCTGGCATTTTTTAATTGAGCTTGGTTGAGCTCAACCATTTTAACCCCATTTTCGTGGTCGTAATGATCATCATGATCATCAACATGCATCGCTTCATCATGTTCATCCTCCGTTTCTGATGTGCAAGACCAAACCATTCCTGTTATTAATAAAACGAAAAGGATTTTAGTTATATATAATTGCTTTTTCATTGTCTCTTTTTTTAACGGTTCAATAAATACTGCACCGCGTAAACATTTTCATTATAGTTTTTAATCGCCTTATAATAGGTCGCCTTAATATCAATTGCTGCTTGAATCGCTTGATTGTACTCAATATAGCCTACATCACCATTCTCGTATGAACGCGTTGCAGCAAAAACAAGACTTCTTGCATGAACTAAGGCCTCACTTTCGTAATAAATCAACTCTTCTCGAAATCGATTCATTGCCCGAATTTGATTCATTAATAGTTGACTAAGTTGCTGCTCTGCTTCTACCCGTCGCAATTCTTGGATCTCAACATCAGTATTAGCCGCTTTGATTCGAGCTCTGTCTGCTCCGTAAAAAAGAGGAATGCTAACCCCTATGTTTAACCCCTGAAAACGAGGAGTTCCGTCATAATTAACTACCACTCCTTCTACATTTTGCTCACCTTGAAGGGACTGAATAAAATAACCGACATTCAGCTCGGGCAGCATCGCTGACCGATTGACTTTAGCGGTCTGTTCAGCCAATTTTATTTCACTATCAATTTTCTGTAAAGTCGGATTCTCAGCTAATTCCGTTGAATCAAATACAAGCGAAAATAACACCGGCGAAATAGAATCTTGATTGACGGTTATCGTTTCTTGCGCAACAATTAATCGTGCTAATACAGCTTTTGCATTAGCTAATTGCAACTCAAGGTTTAAGACTTCTTGATGTGCCTTTTCAGCAAGCATTTCTGCTGTGCTTTTTTCTAATAAATTGGTTTCACCCAATTCATGTTTCAAGCTTGCATTATTCTTAAACTGTTCATAGAGACTGTCTTTTTGTTTTTCCAAAACAAGCATGGACTTATAATAAAGTATATTATTCCAAGCCATTCTTATTTCCCATTTCAATTCTTGTTTGGCCTCTTCATCAAGGGTTGTTGCTAGATTAACCTTTTCTTTATTTAATGCTGCTTTTGTCTTAAAAAGAAAAGGACTAAACGATTGTTGGACGCTATAATATTGGTCGTTTCGATAGGTGTTCATTTGACCAAATGTTCCAGAAAAACTCATACTTGGCAATTCATATGCTGTTTTAGATAGCACTTTTTGACGCTGAATATTGAGTTCCGCTTGACTTATTTTTGGGTTGTTTTTTAATCCGCTATCAATCGCCTCATCGAGTGAAATTTGCGCCGTAAGACTTGTCGAACAAAAGAGGAAAAGAATCACCCCCAATGCTTTAGACTTCTTAGGTTTGCCAATCCCTTTCTCAAAATAGTAATAGAGAATTGGCAATACAACCAAGGTCAAGAGTGTTGCTGTTACTAATCCGCCAATAACAACCGTTGCTAATGGTTTTTGAACCTCAGCACCAGCTGAAGAACTAATGGCCATGGGCAAGAAGCCTAGAGAAGCAACGGCTGCCGTCATAATAACAGGGCGCAACCTTACCTCGGTTCCCTTTTTTATTCGCTCCATAATATCACTCATACCTTCTTTTTTTAATTGATTAAAATACCCGATCAGTACTATTCCGTTTAGCACGGCTACACCAAAAAGAGCTATAAATCCAACGCCTGCAGAGATACTGAAAGGCATGTCGCGTAGCCATAGTGCCAAAACACCTCCTATCGCAGCTAGCGGAATCGCTGTAAAAATGAGCAGTGATTGTCGTACGTTTCCAAAAGTGAAATAAAGCAATACCAAAATGATAAATAAGGCGATCGGAACAGCGATAGACAATCGCTGATTGGCTGTCACCAGATTCTCAAATTGACCTGTATATTCTAGGAAATAACCGGGCGATAAATCAAGGTTTGTTTTTATTTGACCTTGAATTTCTTCTACAACGGTTTGAACGTCCCTGTCACGGATATTGAACCCAATAATGATCCGTCTTTTGCCTTTTTCACGACTAATTTGAGCCGGTCCATTTTCAATAGAGATGCTTGCTACTTGGCTTAATGGTATTTGACTACCTGATGGTAAATCAATATACATTTGTTCGATATCATTGATCGCATTTCTTTTATCAGCCTGCAATCTTACTACCAAATCAAATCGCTTCTCTCCTTCATAAATGACCCCCGCCTGTTCTCCAGCGAACCCCATACGAATCATCTGATTAATCTCGCTGACATTTAAGCCATAAAGGGCAAGTTTATCTTTATCATACTTTACTGTTATTTGTGGTAGACCGGAAACCGTTTCAGCCCTTGCATCCTCCACTCCATCGATGTTTTGGATCATGCTCACAACCTGTTCTCCATAACCTTCTAATAAGTCAATATCTTCTCCGAAAATCTTGATTCCGACATCACTTCTTACACCTGTCATCAGCTCATTAAATCGCATTTGAATCGGCTGTGAAAATTCAGTTGTAACGCCAGGTAGCTCTTCTAAAATAGCTTCCATTTTTTCAACCATATCTGCGCGATTATCAGCAGTTGTCCATTCCGACTTCGGTTTAAAAATAACCATCATGTCGGCGACCTCCATCGGCATTGGATCAGTCGGAACCTCAGCACTACCTATTTTAGAAACGACTTGTTCAACCTCTGGAAAGTTGGCCATAATCAATTGCTCGGCTTTGGTTGTTGATTCAATTTCTTGCTCCAATGAACTACCAGGAGGTATTATGATGTGCGTGGCAATATCTCCTTCTTCTAAGGTTGGAATAAACTCTCCTCCCATCGATTGAAACAGCACAACCGCACCGATAAACAAAAGCAAGGCTGTGGCTATAATTGCATCCTTCACTTTTAATGCTCCCGCTAAAACTTTTTGGTAACCGCGGTTGATCGTCGCAATTAATCGATCTGAAAAGGTTTGTTTTACTTGCGGTTTCTTACTCAAGAAAAGTGCACTCATCATCGGAATATAGGTCAAGGATAAGATGAATGCTCCAAGTATCGTAAAAGAAACTGTCTTCGCCATAGGTCCAAACATTTTACCTTCAATTCCAACCAGAACCAAAATGGGCAAATAAACAATCAAAATAATGATTTCACCAAAAGCAGCTGAGGTTCTAATTTTAGAAGAAGAGTTGTACACCTCTTCATCCATTTCTTCCTGACTCAGTTTGCCTGATCCTTTAAGCTTTTGTAACCCGTGTATAATAGATTCAACAATGATCACAGCGCCGTCCACAATTAAACCAAAATCAATTGCTCCCAAACTCATCAAATTTCCACTGACCCCAAAAAGATTCATCATAGAAATCGCAAATAATATTGACAACGGAATAACAGAGGCCACAATAAGACCAGCCCGCCAATTACCAATTAATAAAACCAGGATAAAAATGACAATCAAAGCGCCTTCAAGCAAGTTTTTCTCTACTGTACCGATTGCTCTATTCACTAATTTGGACCGATCCAGAAAAGGTTCAATGGTGACACCTTCTGGCAAGGTTTCCTTTATCTTCTCGACTTGCTCTTTTACACTCGTTACCACCTCAGCACTATTTTGACCTTTCAACATCATCACCATGCCACTGACAACCTCGCCCTCTCCGTTTTTAGTCGTCGCTCCATAACGGATAGCATGTCCAAACTGAACCTCGGCAACATCCCGAATCAAAATAGGAACCTCATTATTTACCTTCACCACAATTTTTTTAATCTCTTCTAATGAGCTGACCAAACCTAAACCTCTTATGTAGTATGCATTTGGTTTTTTATCAATATAGGCGCCGCCTGTATTTTCATTATTCCTTTTTAGTGCATCAAATATTTCGGTGATGGTAACATCCAAGCTTTTTAATCGATCAGGGTCAACCGCCACTTCGTATTGCTTTAATTTCCCCCCTAGTGTATTGACTTCTGCCACACCTGGAATGCCCAATAATTGAGGAACAATGATCCAATCTTGAATGGTTCTTAACTCATAGGCCGTATAGTCCTCTTCGAATCCTTTCTCAGGATAAACTGTGTATTGGTAGATTTCACCAAGACCAGTACTCACCGGTGCCAGAAACGGCGTTCCATAATCCTTTGGGATATTTTCCTGAGCTTGTAAAAGACGCTCGGTAATTTGCGCACGTGCCCAATATATATCGATATCCTCCTCAAAAACAACAGTCACTATACTTAGACCAAACCGACTAACAGACCTCAACTCTATCAGGTCAGGAATTGATTTTAACTCCAGCTCAATGGGGTAAGTGATAAACTTCTCCACTTCTTGTGTCGCCAGATTTGGTGAAGTTGTAATGATTTGGACTTGATTATTGGTGATGTCAGGCAAAGCGTCTACCGGAAGGCGTGTGGTAGAATAAATCCCCCACCCAATCAGTCCAAGCGTAAAAAGTCCGATTATGAACTTATTCTTTACGCTAAAACGAATAATTCGATTTAACATGATAAAAACATTGGATTGAAAAAATTCAATCAATTAAAAAACTTGTGATTAAGTCAACCTAGAAAGGGTTGATCAACGAATAACTCAATGGATTTAAGTTATGCAATAGAAAGGGGTGGTCCTCGCAAAGAAATCGTGGCGGAACTACCTAAAAAGTATGGCCCGTTTTGAAAAGTACAGGTTGAAGAATTTTCAACTTGACAAGAAGAAAGAATAGGTTTCAATACAATGAAATCAACATTTTTATCGTGTTGCGTATCCGATAAGCGTTTGTCTAAAACTTGCTCTAACCTACAATCCTCTAGTGGTTGATGTTCTTGATGACCAATTAAACAACCAATATAATCCCAAATTCCTTCGTCAAAATGCTGATCGTGAGCGATGTGCTGGTGCGTTTCCTTTTCAGTAACGCAATGGTCCATTAACCCACTACTATGATGGTTGTGATAAGCATTTAAATCATGGTGATGGTGCGGTATAATTTGATATCCAAATACCACTGCATAAGCTGCCAAAATGAAGTATGACCATATAACACCTGCTGTTTTCACTAAGACAAATATAAGAAAAACCACTCCAATGAATAAATAAAGACTTGATTTAGATACGTTTCTTTCGGAAAAATGCTTTGAGAAGCTCACTGCTTTCTGACTCCATCAAACCGTATTCAATTGTGGTTTTGGGATGGTAAATATTGGAATCAACATACTTCTTGTTAACATCGTATGCTCCGAAAACAATACGATCAATTTGAGACCAGGCCAAAGCTCCAGCACACATCGCGCACGGTTCTAACGTTACAAATAAAGTGCAACCTTTTAAATACTTTGCGCCTAAATATTCACTTGCAGCCGTAATGGCCTGCATTTCTGCATGAGCTGTCACATCAGTTAAACGCTCTGTTAAATTATGTGCTCTGGCGATGATCGTATTCTCCAATACAACAACAGCGCCTACTGGCACTTCATCTAAATCATAAGCTTTTTTGGCTTCTTGAAAAGCCGCTTTCATAAAATAAGTATCGTTGTATACATTTATCATCAGACGTAAATTTAGAATATCTTTTTACATTTGCTGCCTATAAATCGGGTATGATGCGGAATTTTTGTGCGACATTTTTAATGCTGTTTGTCTGGACTTCTTGGGCACAAGTTGATACGACCCGATCATTTAGAATAGATGGGGAGTTTAGACCTCGCTTTGAATTTCGAGACGGATATCGTCAACTCCCATCCAATGATTTAGATCCTGCTTTTTTTGTCAGTGGTAGAACCCGCATTAACTTGACCTATTGGACTTCCAAAGCTGCTTTTCATACCTCCATTCAAGACGTTAGGATTTGGGGTCAAAACGGTAATAATCCCGCTGGAAATTTAGGCGTTTTTGAGGCCTATACAGATTTTAAATTTGCCAAAAAATGGTGGATTAGGATGGGAAGACAAGGAGTTGAGTTAGATAATGGAAGATTATTTGCTCGTGCCAACTGGAACCAATTTTCAAAGTCACACGACGGCCTACGGATTAATCAAAAAACAAAAAAACTCAATCAAAGCTTTTTATTGTTTTACAATCAGGCCAATGCCTCAAATTTCGGAAATGAATACTTTGTCAACCATTATAAATATTTGACGGTCCATTACCTCACGTATAAACCGAATGATCATCTCACCATAAAAACACTCAATACCTGGGACGGATATCAAGCGCTTGGAACATCCAATACCGTTTATGCACGAGGAACATCAGGAGGTCGAATTACCTTTGAAAAAAAAGATAAATGGGGTGTCACAGCCTCAGGCTATTATCAGTACGGTCAATTACAAACGGGCACAAACGTGAATGCTTTTTATTTTCAACCTGAAGCGTTTGTACAATTAAAAAAACTAAAAGTTAGGCTGGGTATGGAGTATGTAAGCGGATCTGATAATTCGGTTTTATCAACTGAAAGTCGCGCCTTCTCCACTTTATATGGTGTTGCCTTCCGTTTTATGGGTCATATGGACTATTTCACTAATTTACCTTTACATACCAATCAAGCTGGACTCATTAATCCATATTTGTTTTTCGATTATCACCTCAACAAAAAGTGGCGAGCAAAACTTGACTTTCATGCTTTTTTGAGCGAAAACAATGTCGTTGATCTTAGTGGCGATATTGCCGATCCTTATCTTGGAACAGAAATCGACTTAACCCTCAATTATACCATTAATAATGAAACCCGATTAGATTTTGGGTTTTCGACAATGAAAGCAACAACCAGTATGGAACTATTAAAAAGTGGAAATGCTGATTTAACTCCAATCTACTCTTACCTCATGTTCACTTGGAAGCCCGTTTTCTTTGGAACAGGAAACCCAAAAAAGAAAAAATAGGCGCTCCGTTTTCAATCCTTTTTTATCGTTTCTTTAAATCGCCATAAATTCGAGGATATCCCGCTATAAAGCATTATTTTTGCTTCCATTGCAACTAACACCGCTTTTTAGCTTTGAAAAACACGTTGAAAATATTATACATATTTCTTGCCGGAGTTGGCGTGTTTTTTATCAATAACCTTTGGGTTCTTCTTGCCGTAATCGGAATTCATATCCTCTTGTATTTTTTTATCAAATCCAAGAAAAAATCGCTCCGGTTCTTATGGAAAATCAAATGGTTCGTTTTATTGATCTTTTTGATTCATGCATTTTCAGGAAATAACGATATCATACTTTATCATTTCTCCAATTGGGATTGGTCAATTGCGCTCAGTTATGACGGCATGTATAAAGGCGGGGTGATGGCAGGCAAACTATTAGCCATGTTGACAATCACGCAGGTTGTTCGTTTGTCAATGACCAGTCAAGAATTTGTGAAAGGACTTTCAGGTGTTGGTATGAGTATTTCCTCTGCTGAGATTATTGACCAAATAATTGGAGTTGTAACAGAAGAGAAAAAAGGAAAAGGCGGTGGCGGCGATGGCTCCGGTTCTGGTGGAGGTAAGAAAAGTAAAGAAAAAGAGAAGAAGCAAAATCAGGAGGATACCGAGATAAGAGCCGTGGACATTTTGACCAAGGGAAAAGTTGGGAATATCCCGAAAAAACTGGTTAAGCGATTACAATTTGCGGGGGAAAATTTTAAAGACAGTCCAAATGCTTCTATCGCCGCCTCAGCGCTGGCGATCACCTTGATTCGACTGGTTAAAATTGCACCGGGGCTACCCTTAGCCCCAGGTCATAAAAGCGTTTTGCTTTTCCCGGTATTTATTTATGGGATTAGCAATTCAGAGAAACGCTTTGCCGGTGTACAAATCGGTTCAATATCAGGTATTCTTCATTTTTCGATGGGTTTCGGAAAATTTGGGCCTTTAGGAATTTTAGAGTTTAGTATCGTTGGTTTAGTCATCGACTTAATGCTTCGTTTACCTTTCAAAAAAACAAACCTCTTTTTCTTAATGCTAATTGGTGGAACTTGTGGGCTTGTTCGCATAACTATAGAAATATTATTAGCTTACACACTTCTGCCAAATTCTGAGCTCTCAATCGCTTTTATTCTAGTATATTTACCCTACATAATTTCTCAAGTGTCTTTTGGTATTGCTTCGGGCTTTGTTTCAAGAGCGCTTTTAAAAACACAAGAAAATGAGTGAATTTATTCGTGACGATAATGAACGTGGGAGAACGCACTTGGATTCACGCTTCATGCGCGAGTCTTTAGTAGATAGAACTGTTTTATCAAATGCAGAAGTAATTGATGAAATTGCCATTCTACCCTATTTAGATATTATTAGCCTAGGAGGTTCAAGTATCATTGATCGAGGAAAGTCAGCAGTTTTTCCAGTTATTGATGAGCTTTTAGAACTTAAAGGTAAATTCAAATTTGCTGTAGGCGTGACGGGAGGCGTTCGTGTGAAGCATGCCATGGCAATCGGTTTAGATTTTGGATTACCAGTTGGTGGACTGGCAATGATTGTCGGTGCCAATGAAGAGCAAAACGCAAATATGCTATACTCATTGATGGCAAAGCATGGCGCTGTTCGTGTACCGAAAGATGATTACGCAGATTTACCGCATTATTTGGTTGATGACATGATTCCGATCTTAACATTAAACCCTCCTCACCATTACTGGGAAAAACCGCCAAAAAACGGAGTATTGCCAGAAAGTGGAGCAGATTTTGGTGCCTATATGACAGCAGAAGGTATGGGTTCTCGATCAATGATTTTTGTGAAAGATCAGGATGGTCTCTATGATAAAGATCCTAAAAAACATGCTGATGCGAAGCATATCAAACGTATCTCAGCACAAGAGATTTTAGAGGGTGATTTTGAAGACTTAATCATCGACCGAATGGTGATTGAGATGTTAGCCAAGGCCCGGCACTTGAAAGAAATTCATATTGTGAATGGATTAAAGCGCGGAAATATTATCAAAGCCATCAATGGTGAAAATGGTGGTACAATCATCTATAAAAACGAAGCGTAATGACAGACAAAATGAACGACTTAGGTAATTTTATGCAAGATGCATTAAACGATGCCGCTGCCAATTACCAGCATGACTTACAAATATTACCCAATGTAAAAGTGATGAAAATGGGTGGTCAAAGTATCACTGACCGCGGCCGTAAAGCTGTATTCCCTATCATAGATGAAATCATTGAAAACAAATATAAACACGGTATTATCATCACCTCTGGTGGCGGAACTAGAGCAAGACACAGCTACCAAGTGGGGATTGATTTAAACATGCCGGTTGGTGTCTTAGCTGAAATGGGGGGAGCTATTACTGTTCAAAATGCACGTATGCTACAAATGGTTTTGGCGAAACACGGAGGTATCTTTTTAGATCATCTTGAATTTGAAAAAATTCCTCTCTTTCTAAGACTAGGCTGTATTCCGGTAATGCCAGGAATGCCACCATACAGTTTCTGGGAAGATATTCCAGATTTTGGATCAATTCCAATGCACAGAACAGACTGCGGTGCATTCTTTACTGCTGAGGCTTTAGGTGCTGATACGGTTTATTTCATTAAGGATGAAAAAGGACTATTTACTGATGATCCTAAAAAGAATCCAAACGCTGAGTTTATCCCAAGAATCCATGTCGACGAATTAATCGAAATGGATCTCGGTGACCTAATTGTTGAACGTGTTATTTTAGATTACATGAAACGCTCTCGTTTTGTCAAGAAATTGGTAATTGTTAACGGGATGGAAAAAGGCGAATTGACCAAAGCCGTAAATGGTGAACCAACCGGAACAGAAATCTACGTATAAAAATAAGGGTTTTTTATCCATATTCGAATGTGATTAACTTAAAAGTCCGCTATAAGCGGACTTTTTTATTGTGTTCATTATCAGGCTATTATCGTCGGATAAGGTAGATTAGTTTTGATACGTTGAAAAGGTCGGTTTTTGCACTGAACTAGCTTAATGCAAAGCTTAAATGAATGATTTTATGGTTTTTGCGTAATTTTTTCCTATTTTCGTAGCTGCAATCAAAATAAACAATTATGAAGAAAATTTCTACACTTATGTTGACGTTGCTAGCATTACTGGGCTCAAGCACAGTTTTTGCGCAATTGCCAACACCTTTGTATGCGGGCTTCCGATCAGGAAATCAGCTACATGAAATCGACACTTCTGGTGGTTCTTGGACCGTCGCTTCTACGATGACGCTAACTACAGATATTGGCGGAACGGTAAATGGAGTTAAAGGTATCGCAATGGATCCGACAGATGAACAAATTTATGTTCTTTATGGATGGAATAGTCAAAATGGTTTAAATCGTAGACTAGGAGAATTAGACCCTATGACTGGCTCGATTACAGATATCGGTGCCACTGCTCAAGGGCTCAGCGATATTGACTTCGATTCAGATGGTCAAATGTACGTTAATGGAGGTTATGGTTGGGGCCCTGGTCTTTCATTCGGAGAAATGGATAAGACGACCGGAGCTAGTACAACTGTACTTATCCCAACTGGAACGAGTTGGGGTTCAGCTACATTAGCATATGAGCCATTTGATGATGATTTTATGTATTTAGGTTCCGGAACTAACAACTACAGCAGAATAGACCAGGATGCCGGAACTTTTGCTTACGGAACTGTAAGTGGTTTCAGTGGAGAAGCTCACGGTTTTGTAGCTATTGACGACAATACGGCATGGTTTAATGGATACACTTCAAGGTATTCATTAAACACTAACACGGGGGTCGCAACGTATGTAGGTGGTATGCCTGGTCAATACCACTCAATGGCTTTCGGGCCAACGCCATGCTCAGAAATCATAGTAGACGTCAGTTCTTACGCATTCTGTGAAGGTGAGGAGGTTACGTTAACTGGAACTTCAACGACAGGTGGAACTATCACATGGT
>Ga0181558_10000901_pt1 | contig 28218 bp, 26 predicted proteins | sample 011ome_22_FD_133754 | JGI IMG/M metagenome (GOLD analysis project Ga0181558, IMG submission 133754) | Coastal salt marsh microbial communities from the Groves Creek Marsh, Skidaway Island, Georgia - 011507BT metaG (megahit assembly) | ecosystem: Environmental > Aquatic > Marine > Intertidal...
ATACATGGATGCAGATCTGCAACTGACGGACGTCTAGGCAGTCAGCTGCCGACTCCGGTTGCCCTACCAATCATCCTCCTTTTATTCACCCGCTTCATACACTTGAAAAACGGGAGCATGATCGAAGGCACGACCTTTCCCGGCTTTCCGAACAAGTCCCTGCAGGCCACGTATGTCGGTTCTTCCAATCATAAAGCTCTTGAGGAAGCGACATTGTTTCATGCCTATATGAAGGAACAGGCCGCCAGTGCCGGCAAGCCGGTAACCCCCAACAGCAACTTCCTGGATTTCGGCTGTGGCTGGGGCCGCTTTTTGCGTTTTTTCTGGAAAGGCATTGCCCCCGGTAATCTGTGCGGATGTGACACCAACCCGATGATTCTGAATACCTGCGCTGAACTGGGCGTCCCCGGTCATCTGTAGAAGATTGAGCCACTGGGTACCCTGCCCTGTGCCGATGCCTGCCTGGATCATGCCATGGCCTAGTCGGTATTCACCCACCTGCCTGAAGCGGTGCACCTGCACTGGATGCGCGAACTGGCACGGGCAATTCGTCCTGGCGGAGTTTTCGCCCTGACGCTGGAACCGCGACGTTTCATTGATTTCATTAGGGATGTCCCCGAAAAGTCCGACCATGCCTGGTATAACCTGCTGAAAATGCACCAGCCCCGTGTGCCAGAGTTTTATCAGGATTTTGACGCCGACAAGCTGATCTTTATGCCCACCAATGTCGGCCACGAACAGGATTACGGCGATGCGGTAGTACCCATGCCCTTTATCGAAACACACTGGCAGCCCTGGTTCGGGGTCGTCTCCTACCTGGATGACCCCGAACGCTTCTGGCAGGCGGTGCTGGTGGTAAAACGGACATCTGCGGCCATCTAATTCAGTCTCGATTGCATTAACTCATTGGCAGTGAAATGTACTAGAATTGTCGCCACGTCATGCCTACACCAAGATTCATCGCTTTCTACCTGCCACAGTTTCACCCGGTGCCCATCAATGATGAGAGCTGGGGCAAAGGCTTCACGGAATGGACCAATGTCACGAAGGCCCAGCCGCTCTTCGAGGGACATTACCAGCCACACCTGCCATCTGATCTCGGCTTCTACGATTTACGCCTGAAGGAAAACCGCCTGGCGCAGATAGACCTGGCCCGCGAATACGGCATCGACGGCTTCTGTTACCACTACTACTGGTTTTCCGGCGAGCGTGTACTGGAACAGCCCATGAATGACATGCTGGCTGACCCGGACAGCGATATGCCCTTCTGCATTTGCTGGGCCAATGAAAACTGGACCCGGCGCTGGGATGCTGCTGACCACCACCTGATTCTCGAACAGAAGTACCGCCCGGAAGACGATCTTGCCTTCATCCGAGATCTGGAACCCGTGCTCAGGGACCCCCGCTACATTCGTGTCGATGGCAAACCCTTCATCATCATCTACTGCCCGCAACATATGCCCGATGCCCGCAAGAGCGCAGAACTCTGGCGACAGTACTGCCGGGACAACGGCCTGGGCGAGATTCACCTCTGCGGGGCTCTCACCCACGGTAATGACGATTACACCCGTTTCGGGTATGACAGCGGTGTCGAATTTCCGCCCCATAATGCCTTTGAAGGCTACATGAACCACGAGATCCACTTCCACAACAACTTCCGTGGTACTGCCATGCAATACGGTGTCGTGGCCAACTCGTTCCTTGCCCGCGAATACAAGGGAGACCGCGTATTCAAAACGGTGTTTCCGTCCTGGGACAACACGGCAAGAACCGGCAACAGGGCGGTGTTCATGTTCAACGGCACCCCGGAAAACTACGAGTTCTGGCTGGCAGAAACCACCGACCTGCCCGCAACACAGAATGACAGCGACCCCCTGGTGTTCATCAATGCCTGGAACGAGTGGGCGGAAGGCTGCCACCTGGAGCCCGACCGCCGTTACCAGCATGGCTTTCTTGAAGCCACCCGCAACGTCAAGGACGGTATACGCCGCTTCACCGACTTTGAACATACCGACAGCTACCTGACAGACGTGCTCAATGGTCCGGTCAGCCGCCGCTTCTGGAAGGAGCTGTTCCAGGTCTGCAACTACCACTACTGGCTGAATTTCGGCAAAGCCAAACGCTGGGTCAACAACCGGCCCTGGCTACGGGCGCCATTGCTGCCGTTTGTGCGCATGGGGCGCCGTGTGATGGCGTTGTTCGGTCCGGCTGACTGACGCCACGCCACTTCATGTATTCCCTGTTTGATCTGTGCCTGTTCCTGCTCTTGCCGGCAGGAATCTATTACTGGTGGCGCGGACAGGAACTGCACAGCGTGGCCCTGCGCGCCGCGCGAAAATACTGCCGCGAACGGGAAATACAATTGCTGGATGAAACCCTGGTGTTTCAGAAATTTGCCATGGCCCGAGCCGGCAACAACCGGCGCTACTTCAGCCGCATCTACCAGTTTGATTATTGTCCGGATGGCGAGGATCGCTTCGAGGGTGAAATCATTCTGCGCGGCAACCACGTGTTGCGCATCATGCTCAAGGGCGAGCAACTGGAGATTACCGAATACTGACCGCCAGGCTTACGGGGTATGTCCGGCCTGGGTAGCATCCCGCAGGTTGACAATGTTACCGAAAGGATCCACGACAGCTGCGACTCGACCGCCCCAGCGCATGATCTCGGGAGGTCGCGTTTCAATTCCGGCATCCCCCACGCGCTGAAGCATCTCATCCAGCTCACCCGTCTCCAGCATGAAACTGGTGTGGTTACCTGCATGCCATGGGTGTAGCCACTCATAGACTTTCAGGCGGGCATGGCCCAGATCATAGTCGGTATAGCGATGCGGCGAACCCTCATAATCCGCCGGGGCAGCAAGACCGAGAACTACACCATAGAAATGCCTGCTGGCATCCAGATCCCCTGCCGGGACCGACAGGAAAGCCAGTTTTATTAGGTATCGGCCTGCCAGCCGCCACCCAGGGCCTGGAACAATCCGACCAGGGCATTGAGTTGCAAAAGCTTGTTATCCAGGTAGCTGTTTCGGGTTAAAAACAAGGTGTTCTGCGCTATCAGCACGGTCTGGAAATCCGCCACCCCTTCTTCATAACGCAGCTGGGCAATGCGGAAAGATTCTTCTGCCGCTTCCAGGTTCTGGAAAGCCACCTCGCCCTGTGCCTGCAGCAACTGGATATTGCTGAGCAGTACCTCTACTTCGTTGAATGCCCCGATGACCGCCCGACGATAGTTGTTCAGGCTGTTTTCCATGGTGATGCGGGCCTGATCGATGTTGCGGAAACGCTGCCCGTTGTCCAGCAGGGTCTGTACCAGATTGGCATTAATACTCAGGATGGTGTCGGTGTTACTGACCAGGTCACTCAACGAGGTACTGGACGCGTTGATACCACCGGTCAGCGAAATCTGCGGAAACAGGTCGGTTTTCACAATATCGACACTGGCGCGGGCACTGCGCAGGTTGGCTTCGGCCTGCACCAGGTCCGGGCGTCGTGTCAGCAGATCAGAAGGCAGTCCGGGCTGTACGGCCGGCACCTGAATCTGCTGCAGCGTTTGTCCGTCGATATCAAAGTCCTGTACCGAGCGTCCTGCCAGCAAGGCCAGGGTAGCGCGCGTGGCCAGGTCGTTCTGGATGAAACTGCGCAGGTTGTTGCGCTCCCGCTCCAGGGCAATCTGCTGCTGGAGCGCCTCTATGGGCACGGCCACACCGGCATCCACCCGGGCCTGGGCGATTCGGTAGATGGCTTCGGCGTTTTCCACGTTTTGCATGGATGCCGCGATCTTGTCGCGGGTTAACAGCAACTGGAAATACGTGGATGCCGTGGTGCCCAGGGTATTGAGCGCCACATCAGCCACCTGGGCAACGCGGAAATCGTAATCCGCCACTGCCCGGTTGAACGTTGCCGGCTTGCTCAGAATATCGTTGTAAGTAAATGAGGCCCCAAGGCTGAACGGATCATTTGGACTGGCAGAGGTGTCGATGCCATCAATCCGGGTCTCGCTAAAGGAGGCCCCGGTGCCCAGGGTGACCAGCGGCGTCGGCAGCAGGTTGAAACCGGCCTCGCGCAGGGCAATCTGCGCAGACTCCAGGTTGCGGCGGTTGTTGTCCAGGTCCAGGTTGTTTTCCTGGACCTGGGTGATGACGTCACTGAGTTCGTCGTCATTGAAGGCGTTCCACCAGTCGGCTTCGGGCCACACATCGGCATCGGCAACGACAGGCCCCTGCCAGTCTGCGGGAATATCGGCTTCCGACAGCTGCGGCATGTCGGTCAGAGCACAGGCAGTGAGCTGAAGCGTGCCAGCCAGAACCAGTGCCATGCGGATAAACGGGTGTTGAGTGAGGTTGTTCATGGTTCAGTCATTGGCCAGGGCGACAACAGGATCAAGGCGGGCGGCCTTGCGTGCGGGCGCAAACCCGAATATCAGACCAGTCGCCGTAGCACAGCAAAAAGCCAGAATGATGGGCATGCTAGTGAACCGGATCGAGACCTCGAAGACCATGAGGAGATACCCCACACCCACGCCTGTCAGCACGCCGATGATGCCACCCACACCGGAGACTACGATCGCTTCGGAGAGGAACTGGGACATGATGTCGGTCTGGCGTGCACCTGTGGCCATACGAATGCCGATTTCGCGGGTACGTTCCGTGACAGACACCAGCATGATGTTCATCACCCCGATACCGCCCACCAGCAGGGAGATGGCCGCCACGGAGCCCAGCAGCATGGTGAAGGTATCCTGCGAGGCAGACACGGTCTCCAGCAGTTCGGCACTGTTGAAAATGCGAAAATCCTCACTACCGTGGCGGGCGATCATGAATTCAATCAGGTTGTTCTCGGTGTCGGCAATCCGGTCAACGTCCTCGGCATACACGGAAATACTGCGCGCATAGCGTTCACCCATCAGGCGCAGGGCTCCGGTCTTGAACGGGACAAATACCGCATCATCCTGGTCACCTCCCCCAAAACCGGACGAGGCTCCCTTGCTGGTAAGCACACCGATGACCTGGAACGGGATATTGCGGATCAGGATGTATTCCCCGAGTGGTGACGTGCCGGCAGGAAAGATTTCACTGGCGACCGTGGAACCAAGTACGGCCACGGGCGTATAGGTTTCACTGTCTTCGCGGTTGAAGAAAATGCCCTGCGCCAGCGGCCAGTTGGTCAGTTCCGGCATGTTCTCGGAAACTGCCGTGACCTGGGTGGAATAATCCTGGCGCTGGTAGCGCACGGTATAGTTGCCCTGCAGTTCCGGCATGGCCCCTATGACATTGGGCAGATCACTGGCAATGGCATCGGCATCTTCCATGGTCAGGGTCGAAGGCATACTTCGCCGCTGCCCGGGAATACGTGCCGGCTGCAGGGTCAGGCGATTGGTACCGATCTGGCTGATGCGATCAACAATGTCTTGGCGTGCGCCTTCCCCGATGGCCAGCATGGCGACCACGGAAGCGACACCAATGACGATGCCGAGCAAGGTCAGCACCGTCCGAAAAATGTTAGCCCGCAATGAACGCAGTGCCATGCGGATGGCTTCGCTGACACCAGCCAGTGGCGAGGACACCTTCCGGCTCAGGAACAGGTCACGCAGCGTTTTGTTGTGTCGGGGATCGACGGCGCCTGGCGCCGGGCCGCTGTCACTGATGATGCTGCCATCGCGGAATTCAATGACGCGGTCCGCGTGACTGGCCACTTCATTGTCGTGGGTAATGAGGATCACCGTATGTCCGTCCCTGGCCAGCCCTTCCAGCAGGGCCATAACTTCGACGCCGCTTTGTGAGTCAAGGGCGCCGGTCGGCTCATCGGCCAGAATGACCTTGCCACCGTTCATCATGGCGCGGGCAATGGAGACGCGTTGCTGCTGACCACCGGAAAGCTGGGTTGGACGATGGTCCAGACGTTCGCCCAGGCCCAGGGATGTCAGCAAGGCTTCGCTGCGCAGTCGCCTTTCTTTCTGGGTCATGCCGGCGTACACCGCAGGCACTTCGACATTTTCCTCGGCGGTGGCTGACGGCAGCAGGTTATAACTCTGGAAGACGAAACCGAAAGCTTCTCGCCGTAACCAGGCCAGGCTGTCGGCATCAAAACTCTTGATATCGCGACCGGCGAACAGGTAGTTGCCGGAGGTGGGCCGATCCAGGCAACCCAGCAGGTTCATCAGTGTGGATTTGCCGGAACCCGACTGGCCGACGATGGCGAGGAATTCGCCGGGATAAATCTTCAGGTCGATGCCGCGCAGGGCATGCACCTCGACGCCACCATCAGTGGCGAAAATACGGTGGATATCCCTGAGTTCGATCAGGGGGATGGCTATTTCGCCACTGACAGTCACCGGTGCTTCTGGTTCGGTACCGGCACTGCCGAGAGGGAAATCAGGACTAAGCGCCTGGGTGCTCACTAGAACCCGCCCATCGGCCGGAAATTCCTGCGCGGGTCTCCGCCCGCTGCCGCGCCGGGAATGTTGCCCTGTACGATGCCGGCAACCACCTGTTCACCGACTTCCAGCCCGGAAATGACTTCCGCGGCAATGCGGCTGGTCACCCCCACCATGATTTCACGGTCTTCCTGGCTGCCATCGGCATTCACGACCTGGACTGTGGCCAGACGTCTGGACTGGTTGTCAACCTGGCGCGCAGCGCCTCTGCCAGCGCCTCCCGGGCCGGCAAAGCCCTGGCCAGCGGCCAATCGCGCACGCACTTCGGGGGGCACACTGGCGCCACCGCCATCAGGACGGGCGGCAGCTCCCTGGCCAACCGGGGCATCCACGTAGGTCAATGCACCAATCGGAACAGTGATCACATTGTTCGCGGAAGAAGTGACAAAGTAGACCTGTGCGGTCATGTCGGACAGCAGGGAAGCATCCGAGTTGTCGATATCAAACAGTCCGGTATAGAGCACCACGTTGTTTTCGACCACAGGGGTCGGCAGGATCTGGCGCAACTCGCTGTACCAGCGCCGGTTGCCACCACCCAGGGTGGTGAAGTACACCGGCATGCCCTTCTTGATGCGGCCGATATCGGCTTCGGAAATCTCGGTCTCGACGGTCATGGTGTTGAGGTCGGCAATACGCAGGATGGTCGGGGCCTGCTGGTTGGCGTTAATGGTCCGACCCTCGTTCATCTCGATGGAGACTATCGTGCCGCTGCGCGGCGCGTAGATTTTGGAGAATTCGAGCTGGGTCATGTCGCTTTCGAGACTGGCGCGACTCTGCAGGATCTGCTTTTCCAGCTGCACGAGACTGGCCTGTGCAGAGGCCAGGTTGGTGACCGCATTGTCATAGTCGAGCTGGCTGGTGGCGTCAGCCGCCATCAGGCGCTCCTGCCTGTCAGCATTCGCTTTGGCCAGGTCAAGAGAGGCCCGGCGGGCTTCGATCTGGGCTTCCAGCGCCTCGATACTGGCCTGGCTGGCCTCAACGCGGGCTTCCTGGATACGGGCATCGATTTCAGCAAGCAACTGCCCGGCCTCGACCTGATCGCCGACATCCACATGCAACTCCTGCAAGATGCCGTTGACCTGGGCACCGACGTCGACAAACTCGAATGGCTGCAGGCTGCCGGCGGCCGTGATGGTGTTTTCGATATTACCGATGTCGACGGTAACAATCAGGGGCTTGTCTTCGGTTTCCTGCTCACCCTTGGATTGCCAGGCGAACCAGCCACCTGCGGCAGCGGCGGCAAGGATGATGATGCCGAGTAGCACTTTGCGGCGCTTGCCCGAATTCCCTGTAGTAATGATTGTGTCGTTGTCGACCGTGCTCATATCTCTGTGATGTCACCTGTAGAAATATTGTCTTTCCCTGCAGTAAACGCTTATGGCGTTCCTTCTATTTACTGCTCTCCCCCGGTTCCACAATGTTTTCGCATTTGCAAAATTGAGTGGGCAATAGTAAAGCCATTCGGTTTCGAAAAATGAGGATTAATCGTGAATTATTTTATTGGATTTCAGTAGCTTACCGGGCCCTGCAACGTCCTCAGCAAGGCCGGTAACGATGGGAGTGGCTGAATTAGTCGAGACTATTCAGCACCTTATGTCATGCCGATTTTCCGGCCTGTTTTACTTGCAGCGGGATAAACAGGCAAATGACGATAAACACGAAGGTCATGCCCGGCACGGTCAACTCAACATGCCTTAACCCTTGAATCCGGTAAAAATCGGGATCCGTCCGGCCAACACGAAATAGATGATGGAAACGATGCTGGTGAATATCAGGTTCATGCGCAATTCGGTACCGCATTGCCTGCAGACTTGAGGCCGCTTCATCAATTACGTCAAGGCATCCATGGCCTCCTGCTGGCAGGCGGGACATTAGTCCTGCTCATGGGCTTATCCTTCCTATTAAAGATAGAAGTACAATTGCTGTCAGATAGTGATAGATGGAAGATTTATGAAACCAAGTCTTCAGGAATTCAAAATTACTTTGTGATTTTATTGTGATTTTCAGGAATTTGTCATGGCAACCAGTTTCTCGAGGGTAGCCGCTGCCTGGCCGGAATCAATGGCCTGTGCCGCCATCTTTACCCCGTCCGCCACACTGTCAGCCTTGTCTGCAATTACCAGGGCAGCGCCGGTACCGAACAGCACGATATCACGATAGGCATCCTGCTGACCGGCCAGCAATTCACGCAGGCGCCGGGCGTTGTACTCGCCGTCACCACCCTTCAGGTCCGCCAGGGTGGCCCTGGCCATGCCAGCGTCTTCAGGGGAGAGGTTCATTTCCGCTACCTGGCCGTTTTCAACGGTACAGAGGTAGTTGGCGCCAGTTGTGCTGAGCTCATCAAGCCCATCTGCACCATGAACCACCCAGGCTTTTTCACAGCCCAGTTTGGCCAGCACCTGCGCCATTGGCCGCACCCACTCCTGGGCGAACACGCCGATCAGGTAGCGTTTGACGCCGGCGGGATTACACAGGGGACCAAGAATATTGAACACGGTGCGAATGCCCATCTCGACTCGGACGGGTCCGACATACTTGAAGGATTCGTGGTGCCTCGGCGCCATCATGAAACCGATACCGACCTCGCTGATGGCCTGTTCGATCTGGTCGAAACCGGCATCCAGGTTGACGCCCAGCGCGGTCAGCACATCGGCCGCACCGGACTTCGAGGACAGCGCCCGGTTACCATGTTTGGCTACTGGGACACCACAGGCGGCCGTGACAATGGCCGTGGCCGTGGAAATATTGAGGGTGCCGGAGCCATCGCCGCCAGTACCCACGATATCCATGGCCCCTTCCGGAGCCTGGATCGGCAAGGCCTTGGAGCGGATAACCTCGACAGCCGCACTGATCTCGTCAACATGCTCCCCACGCATGCGCAGGGCTACCAGGAATCCGGCGATCTGCGCCGGGGTGGCCTGGCCCGACATGATGACATCGAAAGCCTGCCGGGCATCATCAAAAGACAGCACATTACCGTCTGCAACGCTGGCCAGGTAAGGTTTCAGTGCGGTCAGTGCGTCAGTCATGACTTATTTCATGCTGATGGCGTTGAGGGTGTTCTGCATCAGCGAGGCGATAGTCATCGGGCCGACACCACCAGGTACCGGTGTAATCCAGGAACACTTGTCTTTCACACCGTCAAAGTCGACATCACCGGTCAGGCGCCAGCCACGCTCACGGGAGTCATCGGGAACACGGGTCGTGCCCACATCGATCACGACAGCGCCCTCTTTCACCATGTCCGCGGTGACAAATTCTGGTTTGCCGATGGCCACAATGAGGATGTCGGCCGAGGCGCAGATTTCTTGCATGTTGGTGGTGCGGCTGTGAACAACTGTCACGGTGCAGTTACCGGGATTGGCGTTACGCGACATCAAGATGGACATCGGTGTACCGACGATATTGCTGCGCCCCACGACCACACAGTGCTTGCCGCTGGTCTCAATGTTGTTGCGCTTCAGCAGCTCCACGATACCGTTCGGGGTCGCGGAAATATGGGTCGGCAGACCCAGCATCATGCGGCCCAGGTTCTGCGGGTGAAAACCATCGACATCCTTGTTGGGATCGATGGCCAATGTGACCTTGTCTTCATCGATCTGCTTGGGCAGGGGCACCTGCACAATGAAACCGTCGATGTTGTCGTCCTGGTTGAGCTTGTCGACCAGTGCCAGCAGCTCTTCCTCTGTGGTTTCTTCGGGCAGCTCAATCAGGGTGGATTCGAAACCGACCTCCTTGCAGGCCAGCACCTTGTTGTTGACATAGGTTTTGCTGCCGCCGTCGTTGCCAACCAGTACGGCAGCCAGGTGCGGAACCTTGCTTCCGGCAGCCTTGATCTCGGCAACCTTCGCAGCGATGTCTTCTTTTAATGCCTTGGCTGTGGCTTTGCCATCCAGTAATTGCATAGTGTCCTCATGTGCTCGCGTCAAAAAAGCGGGATTCTACAGAAAGTGGTTTCAGAAGTGGAGCAAACTGCCCCACCCTGAAGGTATCCAGTCAGGTTGGTAAAACGGCTGAAAATCAGATGCGCTCAAGCGCATCGAGAATGATGTTCTCGGTGAGAATCTGCGGCAGCACTTCCGCCGGTTTCGACGGGTCAGCCGGATACATCAGGTAGAGCGGCACGCCGCTGGTCTGGTAACGTTTTAGCACCGCGGTGATGGCCGGATCATTGTTGGTCCAGTCCCCTTTCAGGTAGGTCACACCGCGCTCGGCCATGGCGCTTGTCACCTCATCGGCACTCAGTGCCACGCGCTCATTGACCAGGCAGGTAATGCACCAGGAAGCCGTCATGTTGACGAATACCGGCTGACCCTGCTCACGCAATTCGGCTAGGCGGGCCTCACTGTAAACTTCAAATCCGGCGTCAGTGCCGTTCACCATTGCCTCCGACTGGCGAGGGGCCAGCATCGGGGACGCCAGCAAGGCCAGTATGCCGGCTATACAGACGACCATGACGCCGGCTTCGACAAAGCGCCACTGGGATGCCGCCTGGCGCTGGTACAACCAGGCTGCCATGGCCAGCACCACACAACCCAATGCGACCAGTGCCATGGCATCAGCACTGGTCTGGCGGCCAAGCACCCACAACAGCCAGACCGCTGTGCCGTAGAGCGGAAACGCCAGCAACTGCCGGAAGGTCACCATCCAGCTTCCGGGACGGGGCAACAGGTTGGCCAGCGCCGGCACAAAGGAAAACACCAGGAATGGCAGTGACATGCCAAAACCCAGAGCCACAAACACGGTCATTGCCACCGGCATCGGCTGGGTAAAGGCATAACCCAGGGCCGCGCCCATGAAAGGGGCTGTACAGGGGCTGGCCACCACGCTCGCCAACACACCGGTAAAAAAGGAGCCGGTATAACCGTCCTTTTCAGCGAGGCCGGCACCGACGCCCATGATGCCACTGCCAATTTCGATGACCCCGGACATGGCCAGGCCCATCAGGAAGAACAGAAATACCAGTGCCGCCACGAACCAGGGTGACTGTAATTGAAACCCCCAGCCAATCAGGGCGCCGCCCGCCTGGAGTGTCAGCAGCACGGCGGCCAGGGTCAGGAAGGACAGAATCACACCGCCGGCATAAGCCACACCATGCAGTCGCTGCTCCCTGACCGGGGCACCAACATTATTGGCCAGGCTGATGGCTTTGAGAGACAGCACAGGAAACACGCAGGGCATCAGGTTGAGAATCAGGCCGCCGGCCATGGCAAAGAGGAATACCATCAACAGGCTGAGGTTACTGTCACGGCCCGTGCTGCCGACAGGCATCAGGCCATCCAGAGCGGCCATGTTTACCGCTTCTGGGGCAGCCTCGATTTCAAAGGCCGTCACGGCGCCTGCCGTGTCGTTAACGATCAGCAGACCGCCGAGACGCGTTGGCGGTTCACGCAGGGCGCGGCTGTGGGCTCTCTGGGCCAGTTGCAGGCTGGAAATCTGGGTCGTGATGTTCTGGGAATCGATGTAGTCCACTACGCGGTGGGTATCGGGGATAAAACTGATACTGGCGGCGTTCTCGAATACCGGCTCGGTGGCCTGTACCAGAAGATTGATGTCCTCGCCATTCATGGAGAACATGGCATCGAAGCTGACATTGGTGCGTGGTAAAGAGGATCGGGTATCGGCAAACCCCTGTGCCCATAGACTGTCGGGCATGGTGGTACCAGCGTCTGATACCGGTAGACTCAGGCTGGCATCGGCGCCACCTGGGATACAGATTTCTTCACATTCCAGCCACTGGGCGGATGCGGTGATGTCGAGGCTTGACCCGGCATAATCAGCGGGTAGGTCCAGCGCTGTGAGCAGGAAAATTTCACCGGTATAACCGAAATCCACTAGGTCAGCGGGCAGATCGAAGCGTTCAGGCAACGGCCACACAATTTCTCCGGCCGTCACACCATCAGGCAGCTCCCAGCTGATCACTGTGGGTTTGCCGGCGTCGCCGGGGTTTTTCCAGTAGGTATGCCAGTTTTCAAGATGCACCAGGCGCAGGGCAACCCAGACGGTTTCACCCGGCACGGCAGCTTCGTTTTCCGCCACCAGCTGGGCATTCACATGTTCGCCGACCACCAGTTCGGACACCCCCTGGGCAGACAGCATGCCCTGCCAGGCCAGTAGGCTAAAGAGCGTCAATGTTCGCAAGAAAGTCTTCAATGCTTATCCTGATTTTGCCAGTTGCGACGGATTGTACTGGGTTCCGGGGGTTTTGCCATGGTTAGCAGGCTTGGATCCGGTACCAGGCCTGCACAGGGTCTGGGGATTTTGGCGTATTCGCTGTAAGGAAGTTGACCGGTTGACAGCGTAATTCATTCACCCTCAACAGCACCGGGCGCCTGGCTAATTGGCCAGTATCGCCGGCATGGTGTCCATCAGGATGGCCGTAATAGCCTGGCGTAATGCGGGCGTCAGGTGGGCAAACGCGGCATCCTGAATTTCACCATCGAGCACCTGGCGAATCTGGCTGAAGAGGGTCGTCCTGACAGGATCCGGCAAGGCCTCTATGGCCTCGGAATACACCAGGAAGCTCAGGGGATATTCAAAGGTGCGGGTCGTGAGGTTGAGCTGACGCAGGGAGCGGCCCTGGCCATCAAACGGCCCCAGGCCCTGGAAGTAGTCGGTATATCCCGAGCTGCCGGTGACCTTGTCGGTCAGGGGGACTTCGTGCGCCATGAAAAGCGACTGCAGCAGCGGCCGTGTCATCTGCGCCAGGTCCTCTGCCGGGATACTGCCATCCGCATGCAGGCGAGTTCGGCTGTCAAAATTGAGTCGACTGATCGCGTTCTGCACTTCCACCTGGTGCTCCAGCACCAGCAACGCGACGATGTCGCTGCCTGCACTGGGGTAAGGACTGGTGTCGAGGATCCCGGACAGGTCAGTCTTGTTGCCATTGGGCGCCAGGTTCATGTTGGTAAGCTTCCCAATGTCGTCAACGACAAAGTTGCCCATGATTTCCATACTGCCATGGGTCCCGGTGACATACATACCGCCCCAGCGCCGGTTCAGCGGCGTAGAGGTGTCCGTGATGATGCTGATTTCGTGGGTGACAATATCGCCCTGGGGATCAGCTATCACCGAGCTGAGCAGGAAACGTGGCACTCCGCCGCCAGTCATGGAGTAACTGTCATGGCAGCGCAGGCAGCGGTTCATTTCCCGCTCCATCTCGATTCCGTCATCCGGATTCTGGCTGAAATCGAAAAACACCTGCCCCACATTCGGATCCATGGTGGCGATTTCCAGCGATCGGCTGCTCTGAATAAAACCGACATAGGTGTCGTCATTGAAATAAAGCGCACGCGGGGTCTGCGAGGTCACAAACCGGGTTTTCAGGGCCGTCTTGGAAAAGACCAGCACCTGCGATGACGGATCGATCTCCAGGGCAGCCAGCAGTGAATCCAGATAGCCTCTTCCTTCTGCATCATGCGCCAGTGTCACCTTGCCCATTTCAATCTCGGCCAGCAGCCGCGTGACGCGATCATCCAGGTCGGCATCCGCGTAGTTGACGCCTGGATAAGCATCGGCGTAATTGAAAAACTGGGCCAGTGAGATGACTGGCACTGCCGCCAAGAGGAAAAAGAGACTGGCCAGACGGGTTTTGGGAAGCAACAGGTTCATACGGCAATTATAAAGTGATATGGCAGTAAATTGGACCTGAACCACAGTACCGAAAATTTTTTCGCTATGTGAAATTTATGCACCCAACCCTTTATCCGACAGTTAATTTTACCTGGCAAAGGTGCTAAAATCCCCCGCCTTTGCCAGCAACAGTCTGTATTTACAGGCTTTTTCATAGAAGTTTTTTAGCGTTTACACGACTTTTAAAGACTGTTTTCAACGACAGTGACCAACCAAGGAAATACTTATCATGTCGCAGCCCTCTGATATCGAAATTGCACAGCAAGCCACTCCCAAACCGATCAGCGAGATCGGCGAAAAACTGGGCATCCCGTCCGAAGCACTCCTGCAGTACGGCCCCTACAAAGCCAAGATCGATTACAACTTCCTGCGCAAAAAGAGCAAGGGCAAAAACGGCAAGCTGATCCTGGTCACCGCGATTTCCCCGACCCCTGCCGGTGAAGGAAAAACCACCACGACCGTAGGCCTGGGTGATGCACTTTCCCGCATCGGCAAGAAAACCGCCATCTGCCTGCGCGAGCCCAGCCTGGGCCCCTGCTTTGGCATGAAAGGCGGCGCCGCTGGTGGCGGTTACGCCCAGGTCATTCCGATGGAAGACATTAACCTGCATTTCACCGGCGACTTCCACGCCATTGGCGCGGCCCACAACCTGCTGTCTGCCATGCTGGACAACCACATTCATCATTCCAATGCACTGGGTATCGATGCCCGCCGCATTCCCTGGCGTCGTGTGGTCGACATGAACGACCGCGCCCTGCGTGATATCGCTGTTGCCCTGGGCGGACCGGGTAACGGCTTCCCCCGCCAGACCGGTTTCGACATTACCGTGGCTTCTGAAATCATGGCGATTTTCTGCCTGGCCACCGACCTGGTCGACCTGCGCAAGCGCCTGGCCAACATCGTGGTGGCCTATACCCGCGACATGAAGCCAATCACCGCGAAGGACCTGAAAGCCGATGGCGCCATGACTGCTCTGCTCAAGGACGCCATGATGCCGAACCTGGTCCAGACCCTGGAAGGCACGCCGGCCGTCGTCCATGGCGGTCCGTTCGCCAATATCGCCCACGGCTGTAACTCCGTGATGGCCACCATGGCCGGCCTGAAACTGGCTGACTATGTTGTCACCGAAGCCGGCTTTGGTGCCGACCTTGGCGCACAGAAATTTTTTGACATCAAATGTCGCAAGACCGGCTTGACACCGGATGCGGTCACTATCGTCGCCACCATTCGTGCCCTCAAGATGCACGGCGGTGTCGCCAAAAACGAGCTTGGCGGTGAAAACCTGAAGGCCCTTAAGAAAGGCATGGCCAACCTGGAACGCCACCTGACCAACCTGGCGCGCTACGGGGTACCGGCTGTAGTAGCCATCAACCGCTTCACACTGGATACCAAGAAGGAAGTGGCGCTCGTACGTCGCGCCTGTAAAGCTCTCGGTGCCGAAATCATTGAATGTACACACTGGGCCGATGGCAGCGCCGGTACTGAAAAACTGGCCAAGACCGTGGTCGACATCATTGAAAACAAGAAGAGCAAGTTTAAGGTCCTGTACCCGGACAGCATGAGCCTGATCGACAAGACACGCACCATCGCCCAGAAGATTTACGGCGCCGCCGATATCTCCTGTGATGACAAGGTCATGAAGCAGTATGCCGACCTGCAGCAGCGCTATGGCCACTTCCCGATCTGTATGGCCAAGACCCAGTACAGCTTCTCCACGGATGCCACCAAGATCGGCGCCCCGTCAGGCCACATCGTACCGGTACGTGAACTGCGTTTATCTGCAGGTGCCGAGTTCATCGTGGCGGTATGTGGCGACATCATGATCATGCCCGGCTTGCCGAAAGTCCCGGCCGCCGAGACCATTTCGGTCAACAAGCAGGGTCAGATCGAAGGCCTGTTCTAAGCAGTTTCCAGTCCGTCTGGACAATGCAAGCCGGCTTCCCATAAGGAAGCCGGCTTTTTTATGTCTGCACGTTAATGCCTGCTTGACTATCAGCCGCGCAGCGGCATAACCATCATGCCTAATCCGGCACCTGCCATGCCCCATGTTGGGAAATTTCCCAACTTCAGTCGCACAAATCTTTGTGGGTCTGTACAGTTGACTTCACTTGCAGGTGTTTGTTTAACTAGGATCGGGGAAGTAACCAAGACTGCGGAAAACGCAGCAGGCCAAGCTGACAAGACAAACATCTAAAAGAAGTCATGCAGGACGTCGCCTCACTCATTCGGGAAATCGAGACTTATTGCAGTGGTCAGAAAATTTCCAAGTCCACGTTCGGACTTCGCGTAGTCAATGATGGCAAGCTGGTTGGCCGGCTGAAAGATGGAAAGGGGATCACTCTCAAAACCATTACCCGCATTCAGGAATTCCTGAATAGCCAGCCTGTTCAGGACAATGACGACATAACAACAAATAACAAGGGGGTCGTTATGCCTGCTGCGAAAAAAGCCAAGCCTGGCAACAGCAAAGCGAGCAAAACCAAAGTCACCAAGCCAGCGGCTGATAAAGTCAGTTCAGGAAATAAGGACGACAATAACAACCAGCCATTCCGGTTCTATGACAACCGCCAGAACTACCTGGCGTTTATCAACACCTGTAACGAAAAGTCCGCGATCTCCCAGCGCATCGCCAAGGAGTTCCAGTATATCCAGCCGACACCGCCTGCCCTGCGCATATTTGACGCCGGTATGGGGGATGCCACTGTACTCTCCAACGTAATGCGCTACCTGCACCACAAACATCCGACAGTGCCGCATTTCGTGGTTGCCAAGGAAATCAGTATGGAAGATGTGCGTATCGGTCTGGACAAGATGATCGACCGTTTCAGCGAACATCCCGCCACCATACTCGTGCTGACCAACCTCAACTACGCGGAGGCACCAAAACTGATGCCGCGTGACGTGATGACCGCGAACGCTATGAACTGGCAGGAAGTGAAACTGGAAGGCTCGCACGCTTACAACTATCGTGAGCAGTTGGAAAGCCTGCACGACATGTTTGCCGAAGGCTGGGAAACACAGACCAGCAAGATTTCCGGCAACCCCGTGTTCAAGCGTCCCTCGGTGGTCGTGATCTACCGGGAAGATCATCGCATCCTGCTGGATTCCCTCATTCCGCGACCAGGCCTCCAGAACTGGGATTACGATTTCATTCTTGCCTCGCAACCCTGGCGCGCGACCACGTCGGCCCGCTTCAAGGCCGAAAAGATCATCGTACCCCTGTGCCGCGCACTGGCGCCGGGCGGACGCCTGCTGGCGATCCAGTCCTGCGGGAATGACCCCGCCCAGGAACTGGTGCGGGAATACTGGCCAAACCTCAATCCGTTCCCGGTCACGCGTCATGACATCCTTAAGGAAACCAAGAAGATCATGGGGCACGAGGCCCGGGACTACAATATCAAGGAAATGTCTGACTCCCGTGCGGTCTTCCGTTATCGCATGCATGCCCTGCCTTCCGAAATCGGCGGGGCCAGCATCGGTACTTCAACGCTGTTCGCGGCCTGGAATGCCGCGGTCTACGTGAACCAGATCGAGGATGAACGGGTGGAGGAAGTCATTTCCGACGGCACCTATCTGAAAGCCACCTCGAAGATTCTCAACAAGCACGGTGGTCTCTGGTTCAACGACGAAACCTTCGTCGTCAGTCGCGCCAAGTAGGCATCAATCGGCCCGGCACTGGCGCAAGACGCCAAGTGCCGACGCCTACCCGAAAAGCCGATACAGGCAGCCCATGCCGGTGTAGGCTTTTCGGCTTTCTGCGGCCTGGCTTTAGTCCAGCATCCAGCAGGCATCCCCTTAAACGCCGATGGCGCCACATGGTTTTGGTTCTGTCCCGAGCAAACCCCGGGAGTTCATACTATGCTGATTATGGTATGATTCGCGCTTTGTCGATTTGTTAGCCCCGGACACTTTTTACCGTGAAATTCCGCAAAATCCTTGTCACCAATGCCCTGCCCTTCGCCAACGGGCCCATCCACCTGGGCCATCTGCTCGGGTACATCCAGGCGGACATCTGGGTGCGCTTCAAGCGCATGGATGGTCACGAGGTGTCCTATGTCTGTGCCGACGACACCCACGGCACCGCCATCATGCTCAGTGCAGAAAAGGCCGGCATTACGCCGGAAGCGCTGATTGAACGCGTCAATGCTGAACACCAGCGCGACTTCGCCGGCTTCCATGTCGACTTTGACATTTACTACACCACCCATTCCGAGGAAAACCGCGAACTGGCCCACCAGATCTATGGCAGGCTGAAAGCTGCCGACAAGATTGCGACGCGGGAAATCACCCAGCTGTACGACCCCGAAAAGGAGATGTTCCTCGCCGACCGTTTCATCAAGGGCGAATGTCCCAAGTGTGGTGCGAAAGACCAGTATGGTGACAACTGCGAATCCTGTTCCTCGACGTACAATGCCCTGGACCTGAAGAACCCATACTCCACGATCTCCGGTGCCACCCCAGTCAAGAAGGAAAGCACGCATTTCTTCTTCAAACTGCCGGAATTTACCAGCATGCTCAAGACCTGGACGCGCAGCGGCGTGCTGGTGCCTCAGGTCGCAAACAAGCTGGCGGAATGGCTCGACAGCGGCCTGCAGGAATGGGATATCAGCCGGGATGCGCCCTATTTCGGTTTCGAAATTCCCGACGAACCGGGCAAGTTTTTCTACGTCTGGCTCGACGCCCCTATCGGCTACATGGCCAGCTTCAAGAAACTGTGCGCATCACGTGACGACCTGGATTTCGACGAACACTGGCAGGAAGGCAACGATACCGAGCTGTACCATTTTATCGGCAAGGACATCATCAATTTCCACGCCCTGTTCTGGCCCGCCATGCTAGAAACCGCCGGTTACAAGAAGCCCGACTTGATCAGTGTCAACGGCTTCATCACGGTCAACGGCCAGAAGATGTCCAAATCGCGCGGCACCTACATCACGGCCGAGACCTACCTTAAGCACCTGAACCCGGAATGCCTACGCTACTACTTTGCCGCCAAACTGGGCAGCACGCCCGAGGATCTGGACCTGAATCTGGAAGACTTTGTCCAGCGCGTAAATGCCGATCTTGTGGGCAAATTCGTCAACATTGCCAGCCGTTGTGCAGGCTTTATCACCAAGCATTTCAAATCCACCATGGGTTCGGACTTGGAAGTGCCAGAACTGTTTGAAGAGTTCCAGGATGCCAGCAAGGTCATCGCCGACCTGTACGAGAACCGTGAATACGCCAAGGCCATCCGCAGGATCATGGCCCTGGCAGACAAGGCCAATCAGTACATCGCGGAACAACAGCCATGGGTCATTGCCAAGGAAAATCCGAAATCCGAGAAGGTGTTGTCGGTTTGCTCCACCGGCATCAACCTCTTCCGTATCCTGGTGATTTACCTGAAACCCGTGTTACCCGAGATCTGTGCACAGGCGGAAAAGTTCCTCAAGGTCAAACCCATGGGCTGGGGCGATGCCTATTACCTGTTGCGGGATCACCCGCTGGAAAGTTTCGAGCCACTGCTGACCCGCATAGACATGTCAGCTATTGAGGCCATGGTCGAGGAAAGTCGCGAAAGCCTGTCCACAGAATCATCTGATGCCGGCTCTTCCGGCGCTGATACCCCGCTGGGCAAAGACCCGGTGAGCGCAGAAATCGAGTTTCCGGATTTTGCCAAGGTCGACCTGCGTATCGCCAAAATCATCCATGCCGAACATGTTGAAGGCGCTGACAAGCTGCTGAAACTGACCCTGAGCCTGGGACCTGGCGCTGACGACAGCGACATCACCCGAACCGTATTTTCTGGCATCAAGTCTGCCTATGACCCAGACAAGCTGATCGGCATGCACACCGTCATGGTCGCTAACCTGAAACCGCGCAAAATGAAATTCGGCCTCTCCGATGGCATGATTCTGGCCAGTGGTGAAGGCAAGGAAGTGTATATGCTGGAACCACACAATGGTGCCGTACCCGGCACCCGGGTCACCTGACGGTTAAACCGCGCTGTTCGGCGTGTTTGATATCGGTGCGCAGGGGTGGCAAGGCAATCTTGCTGAACCCCTGCAGCGGAATACCGCGACGCAGCGACAGACTGAACGCCTGGTCCGTGCCACACTCTGCAGCCAGTGACAGCCGGTAGTCCCCGGCCAGTGTCATCTGCCAGAACCGCCAGTTGGCGGGATCATCCGGCAAAGCCTCCGAAAAGTGAATATCAATGCCGGCCTCGGAGAAGGCAAAACTGAAATCCCGCAAGGGGGTTTGCAGGCCGGTGCCGCAAGCCTTGAGATAGGCTTCCTTCAAAGTCCACAAATCGTAAAAGCGATTGTTCCAGGCATTCACCGGCAACCGGTAAAGCGCTTCAATCTCCGCCTGGGCAAAATAACGCTCTGTCAGCCTGACAACATCAGCCACACGACTCAGGTATTCCACATCGAGGCCGATAGGAATGTCCCGGGTAACAGCGAGCGCCGCCAGGCCTTTGGTATGGGTGAGATTGAACTCCAGGTTGGGCGCCACGGGCAGACAGGGTTTGCCTTGCGGACCCGACTCGAATACAAGCCCCTCGGGGGAGCTATCTGCCCTAGGTTCTAGCAAATCATCTGCCACGTATTTTGCCAGCACACTGCGCACAAGGGCCCTTGTGACCAGAAACTGGTGACGGTGCCGGGTAAACAACAGGCGCTCGAGCCTCTCGTTCTCAACGGCACTGAGCAAGGCCTGATATTGCTCAAGCAAGGCCACATCGGTGACCTCGCGGTCATCAACAAGCCAGATGTCGATATGACAAGCATCCGGTTCCAGCATGGCGGCAGTCTCTCATTATTGGCATAATTCCGCTACACAATCTCAAGTCCAACAGGGAAACACCATGCGAATTCTACATACCATGCTTCGGGTCACCGACCTGGATAAATCCATTGATTTCTATACCAACATTTTTGGCATGGAGCTGTTGCGCAAGAAGGATTTTCCCAGCGGCAAATTCACCCTGGCGTTCGTCGGATATGGGTCAGAAGAGGACAACACCGTGATTGAACTCACGCACAACTGGGAAACCGACAGCTACGATATGGGCAACGCCTTTGGCCATATCGCCATCGCCGTTGAGGATGCCTACAAGGCCTGTGATGACATCACGGCCAAGGGTGGTGATGTGGTACGCCCGGCCGGTCCGATGAAGCACGGTGGTGGCGTCATTGCCTTCGTCAAGGATCCCGATGGCTACATGATCGAACTCATTGAACGTCACTGATCGTTCGGAGGCAGCGTGTGGCTGACCAGCCCAAGGCAGCTACCACAAATGCCAGACCATCATTCAGGGACTGTGCCCGGTAATGACTGATATTTTTCTCCTTCTTGTCGGCGCTGTACTGGTCAATAATTTTGTTCTGACACAGTTCCTGGGCCTGTGCCCGTTCATGGGGGTTTCCGGCAACATGGAAACCGCCGTTGGTATGTCGGCCGCAACCCTGTTCGTGCTGACGCTGGCCTCAGCCTGCAGCTACCTGGTTTTCCAGTACCTGCTTGTCCCGCTCGGGCTGGAATATCTGCGCACGATTGCCTTCATCGTGGTCATCGCCGCCCTCGTCAGCATGACGGAAATCATCATGCATCGCACCAGTCCACTGCTCTATCGTGTGCTGGGCATTTTTCTGCCGCTGATCACCTCTAACTGCGCCGTACTTGGCGTCGCGCTGCTCAATGTCAACCAGGCCCACAGCTTCGTGGAATCGGTGTTTTATGGTTTCGGGGCCGCCTTCGGGTTTTCCCTGGTACTCGTCCTGTTTGCCGCCATGCGGGAAAAAATGGCCGGCTCTGATATCCCAGAGCCTTTCCAGGGTCCTGCCATTGCCATGATCACAGCCGGCCTGATGTCCCTGGCCTTCATGGGTTTCAGTGGCATGGTATGATGAGCACGATCCTGCCTGCCTTTTTCAATCCGGTGTTTTCCCTGCTTAGCCTGGGACTGGGCATCGGTGCCCTGCTGGGCTATGCCGCGCAACGCTTCCAGGTCACGAGTGACCCCGTCGTAGAGCGCATCAATGACTTGCTGCCCCAGACCCAGTGCGGGCAGTGCGGCTATCCCGGCTGCAAACCCTATGCAGAAGCCATCGCTTCTGGAGATGCCATCAACAAGTGTCCCCCGGGGGGCGATGAGACAATTGCCAGCCTGGCCAGCCTCCTGAATGTCCGGGCATTGCCTTTGGATGATGCCCTGGGCACTGCCGGTCCCCGCATGGTAGCCGTCATTCGTGAAGCTGAATGTATTGGCTGCGCCAAGTGCATTCTGGCCTGCCCGGTTGATGCCATTCTGGGTGCGCCGAAATTCATGCACACCGTGATCGCCTCAGAATGCACTGGCTGTGATCTGTGTATCGAGCCCTGCCCGGTCGATTGCATCGACATGGTGCCGGCTGAGCCAACGATACCTGAAGTCCCTTCTTTCCTGTTTTCTGCCGCGGATAGCCAGACGATTCAGGCGTGTATCAATTGTGCCTTGTGTGTCCCGGAATGCCCCGTCGGTATTCAGCCGCACCTGCTGTACCACGCATGCCGGACTGAGCGCTGGGATAATGCGCAAGATCTTAAACTCATGCACTGCATCGAATGCAGCAAATGCGACGCTGCCTGTCCTAGCCAGCTGCCCCTGACGACAAGCTACCAGGACGCCAAGGAAGCCGTGCATCACCAACAGAAAGACCGGGAACGGGCAGTGCGTGCCAAACGTCGTTTCGAACTGCACCAGTTACGCACAGAACGGTTCGCAGCAGAGGAGGAAGCCCGCCGCCAGAAACGCGCGACGCTGGCCAAAGAGCGGGAGAAAGTGACAGCGAGCAGTATCCAGGCAGCATTGGCCCGGGCAAGAGCCCGCCAGCAGGGAAAAGAACAGGAAAGCTAGAAAAGGCTCAGCAGGGGCGCAGCCTCTGCAGGTGATTGACGCCATTGCGCAAATCAGCGAATGCATCCGTTGGCTGGTCAATCTCCAGGAAGCCGTGCCGAATATTGTAGTAATCCATGCGCTCCAGAACTGCCGCAAAATTCACAACGCCCTGGCCCGGCGCCACCAGGTGGCTGGCGACAGTGGCGACATCCCCCATGTCCACCGGGCGCTTACCATCGAAATCCTTCAGATGGCATGCCACTGTGCGGTTGCCGAAGGTATCCAGCACTGCCAGATAGTCTACCCCTGCCAGCGCCAGCCAGCCGATATCCAGCTCGCACCGCACAGTCTGCGGATCGGTATTCCACATGATGTAGTTGTAGGGTATCTCGCCATCGACTTCGAAAAACTCGACATGGTGATTGTGATAGGCAAACTGCAGCCCTTCGCGTCGCAACATCACGCCCAGCCTGTCCAGCAGACCAGCCAGCTCATTCATGGCCGCCTTGTTCTGCGGCCCCTCTACACGCAGGCCCTGCGGACCACTTTGCATGAATCCCGGCGCCAACGCCAGAACAACGGTCTCGATACCCAGCGCATGGGCGTTTTCCGCCAGCGCCGGAATATCCAGCGCATCGGCACTGACATGGGTACAGGTCATGGTGAGGTTATGGCGGTCGAGCATGCGACGCAGCATCGCCGGCCGCAGGCCGAACAGTTCAGGCGCACCCGTGAGACCATACAACTCCACATCCCTCACCCCGCTCGCCGCCAGATTCTCCAGCGCCAGGTCAGGATCGGCTTTGAGCGCTTCACGCACGGTAAACAACTGGGCCCCCGTGGGACGCTGAACATAACAGTCCATCGCACCACGCGCCAAAGGGCTCGCGGCAACCAGTGACAGGCCAGTGGATTTAAGAAATTGACGACGCTTCATACGACTGGGAACGGGTTTTCAATTAGCGTCTAGATTACCCCATAGTACCTCGATAGAAAATATGTGAGGCTGACGCCATAGAATGATACCAGGAGGATAAATATATATTTTTCTATGTTTTTGGGTTTATGAACATTTTCGACTTTGTTGCCAACAGTCATAAGTGAAAGATATCCACATCCGGAAATGAATCCCGCCAGATGAACTAAAAATGCAACTCTTTCTAGCAAAAACAATTCTAAAACAACTTCAAATACCAAGATTAAGCCAAGATGTCGCATTGAAATGGTATTGACGCTTCCTGGCAAATATTCTTCGTATTTCAATCGAAGCGCGAAATATGCACCCCAGAGTCCAAACAAACCGCCCGAGGCACCAGTTCCAAAGTTGTAGGAAGACAAAAAATAAAAAGCAAAATAGCCAGACAGGCTTGCGACTAGAAATATATTGATGAATCTTATTGCTGAAATTACTCGTTCTAAAGCACTGCCCAATACACCGAGCACGAATAGATTAAGCATTAAATGAACATATCCTGCATGCAAGAAAGTCGATGAAGCTACTCTGTAATACTCGTGGTCAATCAGCCAATTTTTGGATCCAACCCCCATAAATAAAAACTGATCACCACTGCCGAAAAGTGTGTTTGATATTAAGGTAATTGCGTAAAAACAAACAAAAAGGATGGCCAATGTGTAAGTAGAGAAGGTGTGCTTATTTTGTTGCCTCAATGCAATATTAGATAATGAACTGGAATGTAAAGTGCCTAAACCGCTATCAACCCAATCCTCTAATTTATCAATAAATGTTAAGAAATCACTTTCCTTCTGGAATAGCCCCTTGCTACAAATAATCCGCCCTCTATTCTTAACACCTATAGAAATTCCGACAATTTTCGTGCCAAAAAGCATTCGCTCAACAGAATAAATATCCCCAGAATCAATTTCTATCATACCAAGATAAAAAGTAGGCAATTTTAGAGACAGCTCATCAAAATACACTGATGGCTTTTTACCTGTATATGAAATTAATAGCCGAACAGCGAGCGTTGACACAATTACGAAATATGCTGTTACAAGAATAAATTCTAGCCAGGGCTTTTTGGTGAGGAAGTTTGAAAAATTGTTCGGCGTTTCGATGGCAACTATAACTAAAATTAAAGAAGTCCCAAGAAATATGTAAATACTACGCCTAACCACTTCAAGATTAATGGGAAATTTCATTTCCAAACATCCATGTCTAATAGAGTTGTAGACAAAACAAGGGGATTTGATTTCTCAAATCCCCTTACAGTTGTAATGATTTAGATTCTAATTACTGAGGTAAGCGACTCCACCAGCAAAAGCCAAACCAACCATCGTTGTTGCAGCTAATGGACTTAATCCAAATGCCGTCAAGGCCGCTATGGTTCCCCAACTACTCCCAAATGATATCTGGCCAATAGCAGCGACGGCTCCCCAATACTTCAGTGAATCAGTAAAATCTCCACCACCCACCTGATCCAGCTCAGTTAATGTTAACTCTCTCATGACTTACCTCCTTGTAAGTTTTATGCATTATTGCCTTCCCAGTTGTAGTACAGGAATTCGTTTCCCGCCAGTCAGGGCAGTCGGTGGCGACTGAAAAAAGCCCAGATCAGGCTGGAGGCCTGAATATCCTGGATGGCGCGATTCTGGTCGGCGCCTGGCCAGGTGTGGTTACCGGTTTCGGTCTGGTAGAAATGCAGCTGGGCGCCGTCGCGGCAATCTGTCCAGGTATAGAGAGTGATGCCCTGGGCTAGGCGATCTGCTGTGTTGGTCAGTGTACAGCCATTGGCCTGGCGCCATTTGTCCAGCGCTGTTTCAACACCCATGCGCCAGTAGGGTCGGGAATCAGGCATGACCTGATAGGTATTAACCTGATCATCGAGGGCATGAAACGCGATCACAGGAATCGAGCGCTTGAGCGTGCAATCATCGGGGTACTGCAATCCGGCAACCGGTGCCGCTGCAGCCAGGACATCTGACAACTCGCAGGCCAGACGGCTGCTGATGCGCGCACCTCCGGAAAAGCCGGACGTGTAGATGCGGGAACGATCCACAGCCCGTTCGCCGGCAATTGCCGTGATCATGTCGTGGACAAACTGAACATCGTCAACGCCGGCTTCCATATTCGCGTTCCAGCTGCGTGCCGTGATGCTGTTGGTGAAAGCGCCGGCGGGGAATGCCACGAGAAAACCATGCTGCTCAGCCAGCCTATCAAAGCCACTGGTAGCGACCTGCCCGCGCGGTTCTCCCCCTGAGCCATGAAAGCTGAACACCAGTGGCATCGGCTGCCCGTTGTAGCTCTCCGGAACATAGAGCAAATACTCCCGGGTCTCGCCGCCAGAGATTATTCTATGCGTGGAAAAGCCGGTTTGCGCTTGTGTGGTGACGGTATGCAGTAAAAAACCGATCAGCAGCACTACCTGTGTGATTTTTCCCTTTGCGTTCATGATGTTGTCTCCATCATCTTATTGTTTTCCCCGCATGATACGTGCATTGATCCCCCGGCCTCAATGACAACCCTGCCAGATGTCCGGGAACAGGACATGGCGCCCGGCAAGCTGGTAACATGCGCGGACATGAACCTGGCCACCCTGCTGACATCCCGCAATCATGTCCTGACCACACCACAGATCATGCTGCTGGTGCTGCTGGCGGCAATGCCCGGCATCACCGTCATGACCCTGCATTTTGGCCCAGGTGTATTAATCAACATCGTTTGGGTCGGTCTGTGCGCGCTGCTGCTGGAAGCCCTGATGCTGAAGCTGCGCCAGCGCCCGATCAAGGCCGGCCTGTCCGATAACAGCGCCCTGGTCACTGCCCTGCTGCTGGCCCTGTCCCTGCCGCCGGCGACCCCCTGGTGGGCCGGCCTGATCGGTGCCATCTTTGCTATTGTCGTGGCCAAGCACCTGTATGGCGGCCTCGGCTACAACCCCTTCAATCCGGCCATGGTCGGCTATGCGGTGCTGCTGATCGCCTTTCCCGTCACCATGACCCAATGGCTGCTGCCCGCTTCAGCGGCCGGTGGCACGCCGACCCTGGCGGCATCCCTAGCAGCATTTGCCGGCATGCCAGCACCAGCCCTGGATGCCTTTGTCGGCGCCACGGCACTGGACCAGTTCAAGCTTGAACGCGGCGGCCAGACAGCCGCGGAATTCATGACCGGCAACCCCCTGTACGGCCGCCTCTCCGGCGCTGGCTGGCAATGGGTGAACATGGCTTTTCTTGCAGGTGGCCTGTACTTGCTTTATCGGCGCCTCATCAGCTGGCATATCCCTGTCACCCTGCTAGGTGTCATGGTGATCATGGCCCTTCTGCTCTACGATGGCGGCAGCTCGGGCGGGCACGGCTCACCCCTGCTGCACCTGTTTGGCGGGGCCACCATGTTCGGTGCTTTTTTCATCGCCACTGACCCTGTGACAGGCCCTGCCACGACCACGGCCAAGCTCTGGTACGCCGCGCTGATCGGCATGCTCATCATGGCCATACGGGTCTGGGGCAGCTATCCGGACGGGGTGGCTTTTGCCGTCCTGTTGGCCAATTTCGCGGCCCCGGCCATGGACCGCTTTGTCCAGCTATCCGGCTCCGGAGATTCCGCAGATGCCGGCTGACACCGGAAGCGTCCATCGCAACAGCGTCATCCTGGGCGCATTTTGCCTGGTGGTTGCCTTGCTGCTGGCAGCCATCTACGGCCTGACACAAGAACGTATCGAGCAGCAATTGCTGGCAGCCGAACGCCAGGCGCTGAATGCAGTCTTTCCGGCCGCGCTGCACACTAACGACCTGCTGGCCGATGTGGTGCCGCTGAACCCTGCCATGCCCGAGACCTGCCAGTGCGCCCTGCTGGATACCCTGGAGCTGAGCGTGCCTCGTATGGCCTATCTTGCGCGCCGGGATGGCGAGTTCACGGGCATCATCCTCCCGGTTTATGCCCATGACGGTTACAGCGGTGACATCCAGTTGCTGGTCGGTATACTGGCTGACGGCTCGGTGACCGGCGTTCGCGTGCTCTCACACCAAGAAACACCGGGACTCGGTGACAAAATTGATATTCGCGTGTCTGACTGGATTACCCAGTTCAACGGCGTTGCCTTTGCTGCTGGCGACACCGCACGCTGGCAAATCGTCAAGGACGGTGGTGAATTTGATCAACTAGTGGGGGCCACGGTAACCTCCCGTGCCATGGTTGATGCCGTGCATCGAGCCGTACTTTTCTATGAGCAAAACCGGAACCGATTCAGCCAATATGCCGAGTGACTTCAAGACCATCACGGCCCAGGGGCTCTGGGGCAACAATGCGGCCCTGGTCCAGCTGCTGGGCTTGTGCC
>Ga0181558_10000902_pt1 | contig 28205 bp, 20 predicted proteins | sample 011ome_22_FD_133754 | JGI IMG/M metagenome (GOLD analysis project Ga0181558, IMG submission 133754) | Coastal salt marsh microbial communities from the Groves Creek Marsh, Skidaway Island, Georgia - 011507BT metaG (megahit assembly) | ecosystem: Environmental > Aquatic > Marine > Intertidal...
AGCCGGGCGGATTCAAATGATCCCGATTTTCCCGCGTATCGGTTTGCACCCTTTCGTAGCAAAACCATTTCCCGAGAACCGGGAAAATTACGTCAGATTCATATCCCCCGAATCCGGGACCAGGTCGTCCTGCGGGCAATCAGTGACGAAATCACCCGGGTTGTGAGCAAATCATATCCGGATTTTCTTAAGACTTCTCCGCGTAATGCGGTGAAGCAGGTAATCCATGGCCGGGAAAGTGGAAAGTTACAGGTTCTTCGAGCTGATGTAAATAAGTACTACCCTTCGATTCCTCACCCTTTAATGCTTAAAACCTTGGCTGATTTTCAGGTGGATCCCCGGGTGATCCGACTGACTCAGAGAGCACTGACCGTACCCCTCCGAGATACCCGGCTTGGCAAAGGTGCCGATCAGAAAAATACTCTTGGGACTCCCACCGGGACCTCTTTGAGTACCGTACTGGGTGAATGTTATCTGCTGGATCTGGAGAGCTCCCTGAAACTGAAAAATATCAAGCTGATCCGTTACGTGGACGACATCCTGATTCTTGCGGAAAAACTGGATCAGCTGGAGCTGGTACATCGCAAACTTGAAAAAGAACTGGCAGTGCGGGGGCTCGCCCTGTCCAAAGCAAAGACCCGGAAAAAAAGCTTTGGAGAAGGCTTTGAATTTCTGGGCTTTTCCTTCGAGAAGGATCAGGTAAGGGTGATGGAAAGCAAGTCCTTTAAGTGGGGGCGAACCTATCAGGGAATCGCCCGCAGGTTTGCCAGGGCAATTAAGGAGACCAGTGGAAATAGAGAAAAGGATCGCCTGCTTGAGGAAATGGTATGGGAAGTAAACCGTGAATTGAGTGGTGCCTCCGGCATGCAGGTGCCCTATTATAGTATTGCCGATGATTTGTCTCCCTTTCAGGACTTGGACAAACAAATCCGGGTCATCCTTGGGGGCATTTTCAGACGATCGGGAAAGAAGATGCAAGGCCCCCTGCGGATTGAATCCGCCCATGCCTGGGCTTGGAAATACAAGGATAACTACCGAAGTGCTTTTCAGGAAGCCCAGGAAAAGTTTGCTTCGTTTTCGATTGATTCAAGCCATTGATTGTGGAGACTACGGAGAAGGTTCCAAGCACCGCCCATTTGGGCGTATGCGCCGTTCCAAAAATGCAGGTAGACCGGCTACCGCCGCCGATTAAGGGCGATCAAAGTATTTGCCGCTTGGAACCCCTATTTTCTCTGTCAAGATAACAAACCTGAAAATCAAGCACTCTCTTCAAACAGGAAAGCAAAACAAGTAAATCCTCTTCCTGAATAGACTCGGGAAACCTATGTTCCCCCGCATCTTTAGTATGACTTGCTTTGTTTGAAATATTTTGAATCGCCTCCACATATGCCATGAACCAATCGGATGCATACCCTTTGGAGTCCGGCATGTTCTTATCTTTCAAAATATTCTTGAGATCTTCCATCGACTTTGGTCTTCCATTATTTTGCCTAATTGCAACCCCTTTTCCAAAAAACTCGCGGATAAACCACATCAAAAGGGCTTCAGTAAATTTCCTGGTTGGGTTCCCAAAATCATTCAAAGTTTTCTTGTCCATTATTGGGCCAAGCTGAATTTTTAGATTTTCCATCTCTTCCAAGATTTGACTGTCCATCTCGTTCGAAGAAGTACGTAAGCTCAATTTCCTTATCGCTTCCCCCAAAATATCAAAGTTTACTTGAAAGAGGCTTTGCAGGTTTTGGCTTTCCCGATTTATTTTTTCTCTACCCAGTAAATTTTCAATTTCCGTTTTAGCTTCTTCATAACTAAGTCCCTTCCAGAAGCACACAATGTCCACGCTCTTCCACATGGGAGAAGCTTTCAACCAAGTTTTACCTGCGTTATAGAGGGAATTAAAGATGGTTTTCTTTTCCTCTTTGAATCTAACCGGATTAATCAAAGAGGACAGAACGATGTTTCCAAAAAGACTGGGTTGCCTGATTTCACTCGCAATAACTTCGGCTTCAACCGACTTGATTGCCGGGAAACATGCCTTTAGTACCTTATCGTATCGGTCCTTCAGGTAAGACTTGTTTTCCGGACCTGGGGTGTCGTAGGAATGCCGGACAGCGAAAATCCTTTGGAATTGATCCTGCTGGTCCGGTCTCTTTACCAGAATTGAAGGTTTGGGAAAATCTTCATATTTCATGACCTCTTCAAGTTCCCAGGGATCCAATTCCCAATGATGGGATTCCTTTCCAGAAACAATTACTTCCTTGAAATCATCCCTTTGGTTTTCTAAATGGGGATTTTTTTTACAGAGTGAATCCCAGGCTTTTCCACCGATTTCTCCCGTTTGTTTACGAAATCGATTGGAGCTGATAATCACAACCGAATCAGGCTTCACGACTTCGCCCAAGTCTCCCCAGTGGAAACGAATCTCACGTAGGCCGAAATATGTCTGAACACTGGTTTCCACCAATTCCTCACTACCCACAGGCATACTATTCTTTGAAATCATCTTTTATTCTCCATTAAAATTTCTTCAAACAATTCTAAATCGCATGATGGTAAGATGACAATTTATATTACTTACGGTTTTTCATTTTGATGGAAACCGAAGAATCTCTCTCGATCGCCCAATTCCCCAACTTATCCAAGTCCGGAAGGTGTTCGAATTGAAATACGAAATGGTCCGGGAAATCACCGGGAAGCATCTTTTTCTCAAAGGAATCCAGATCGAATTCCTCGCCCTTGCAATGGATTCGAATCACACCGGTACGACCATCGATCTTTGCTTTCGCAACCAATTTTCCGGCCGCTGGCTTGGAACCCGGGGTCTCCTCCCTGGCTTCAATTTGTTCACTGATTGAATTGGTTCCGGAAAGTGGAACCGCAAAAAGTACCCATACCAGAGCAAGGGCAAAGTTCATGAATAAATCGGTCATGGCCGCAAAGACTGTACCTCTGCGTTTAATGCTTCCAGCCTTCATCGAGAATTTGGGGATTGGAGCAGAATGGCCCAGAGGGCGAGAATGATACCAACAAAGGTCGAACCCATTCCCACAAGAATCGCGGAAAGCGTATGGACCGCTGAAATCGAACCACTTTGCAACTCACCATTCGAAGCCACTACGATGAAGCCATGAATGGTTCCAATCAAACCAAGGGCCACCGCGAGCTCATTAATCCATGCACACAGGGATTGATGGCTTTCCAAAAAAGTTGAGGTTAGTTTTCGGACGGTACAGAAAAAAAGCACCAATCCCATCGGAATAAATCCTATCAAGGTCCAACCTGCCATCTCATAGAGGGCTTGAAACATCGGTTTCACCAAGCCAACCACTTCTTCGATCAGGACGATGCCATGACTTTGGAAAAGAAACTCCTGAATTCCATAAAGCAGGGCAAAGGACGCGAGCAGATAAGCGGAAAACAAAAAGTTGGAACGGGATGATCGGGAGAAGCAGGATAATATCTTTTTCATCATCAAGGGTGATTCTTTCCGATTAACGCAAAGCGAGGCTGTTTTTAAGAGCAAGGTTGAGCGACGGATGGACTTGATGATTGACCACTGCATCCAAGTATCGTGCCCTTTGCGAAGGTGGGGCTTGAACCTGAAAGGATTTTGACATTTCCAATACCTCACGGGATTTATTGAGCGAACCGTTTAACAAGTGAGCCCAGGCAGAGGATACCAAGTTCTCAAATTCCCAGATCTTGCGAATGGTTCCGTCTTTCGACTCCCATACAATCGCGGCTTGATAAAAATGTTCGGCAGCCTGTTCATATTCTCCAACTTCCAAACAATTGCGGGCATAGGCATGGTGGGCAATCCAATCTCCCTGTACCGGGAATTTTTCGGATGATCCTTGGCCTCTGAATTCCTTTTCACGGGCAAAAATTCTTCCCTTTTTGTAACGGAAAACTTGGTCGCCCACTTTGGGATCGAGAACTCCAATTCCGGCAACTTCCGCACGTGCCACAATTAATTCACCGGGTAGATGGCGTAAATCCATGAGTTTTACCTTGTTCGCCATCAAAAGGGCAGGCATCGAGCGGGCCAACGACGGATCCAGTCGAGCCAATGCAAGCATATCGTTTTCACAGGCTTGAATCTCTAAGGCTTGATCAATATCAGGGGTTTTTCCAGCCTTAATAAAATCCAGGATTACCTGATCGATTTTGCTTCGGTAAAGTTTGGCGTTTTCGATCATCAGGGAAGAATCCCCAAAAAGTGAAACACTGGGTATAAGCAGGCAAAGCAAGGGTAAGAATACTAATTTTTTCATATTTTTTTTAGGTAGATCGTTATAATTGGTTTGGATTGATTCTTTCTCCGATCGGTACAAAAGCTTGAATCGGATAGGCTTGGGAACCTTGCTGAAACTGTCTTTGATCTTCGGCGCCCCAATTCCAATACCGGTCATTCGTTTCAGGTTGCAGGATTTCCAATCCAAGTGGGTCCGTATCCGAGGTGATCCCCCGAAGACTCTGATCGACTTCATCAAAGATTACTTTAGTTGCTTGGGTAGCCGCAAAGACTTCGATTTCCCGTAAACTTCGATCGGTAACTTTTCCGATCATCGCCATACGGGTACGCCTTGCCCGCACCGAACTCCGTAATTGATCGACTTGTTCACGGAACCTTTCGCCTCGATTTTTCCCCTTTGGAGAAGAAGTTACTTGAATTGCGGAAGCCAGTTGGGCCTGACTCATTTGATAGGCTCTTTGAACCTTGGGCGAAAGCTTACCGTCCAAAGAGGCCTTTTCTGCTAGGATCGAGAGCTTTTGATCCAGTTTAATTGAATTGGTCAGATTTTTTCTAACCTGCTCGACTGCATCAATGGTTTTCGGATCATTCATAAGATATGGGGAATTTGCCAGGGAACGATCAATTTCATCCAAGTCTCTTTCCACCTGAACCAAACGCTTTCCATTTGAATCCACCAAATTTTTGATTTCCAAATAGATGTCAGTCCGGTGATTGAGGGAATTTGATAGGTGTCTAAGTCTCTGCTTTCGGGTTGCTTTCTCGTCCAAGCTCTTGTTGAACGCCTCTTTCTCTTGGACCGTAAGTTGGTCTACTTTTTGGGTGGATTCGTCGGTGGCCTTTTTAACCTCAGACAAGTTTTTCTTGATGCTTTCGGCCTTATCCAGCACGATTTCATGCTTTCCCTGGGACATGGAAGAAGCGTTTACCTTCATGGAAGAAAGCAAACATAGCTTTAGCACCAGAAGGGATATAGAATTTATTTTTCCTGATCTTTTCATATTTTTTTCGGTTTTGGATTATTGATTTTCTCGGGATTCACGAATTCGGCTTACCACTCTAAACATCATGGTGGCAGGATCATCTTCCAGGGAAGCAATCCTTTCAGGTTCCACCTCCGGTAATTTCGAATCCACGGGTTGCGAAACAAGCACATTCTCTTGGTCTTTAGAATTATCCTCCATCGAATGCTGATTTTTAATTTGATGGGATGAGAATGGATTTTGAGTGTGTGAAGGTCTTAGGTTTGCATCGGTATCTTTGGAAGAAGCAGAAAACATTCCCGCAGCCCAGAAAAGGGCGGCAGTTCCAAGAATTGTGCATACGATAAACAAATGAAAATAGGGAAATCCGGGTTTCATTGGTTGGTTATTTTCATTTTCTGTGGGAGAAACAGGGAGAGTTCTCGGGAGGCTCACTCGCCTGTCCACTTGATTTTTCATTATTTTTTGGAGTTTCATGTTTTGGTTGGGTTGATTTTACAGTTCAAAGAATTTCACCGGGTTTGCCATAGTATGGCTCAAAATAATCGATTGCCTCCTGGTCCAGCTCTTGGCGGATTAGAGTCTTACGCTTACGAATCCCCTGCCTGCACTCCCGGATCAGTCTAATGAGTAAGGAGTCATCCCGGTTCGTGGCAAACTGGGCGTCACGGAGATTTTGTTGGCTCTGGGAGAAACGAAGGTGGGCCGATTCGGAAAATTCTCGGGCCAACCAATTGCCATTTTGATTTCGTACTCTCGCAAGTTGAAGCGATTCCTCAAGCCTTTCGAGCTTTTCATCCTGCCATTTGGTTTGAAGCCATTGATTCTCACAATAATCAATTCGTTTCTCGATCTGATACAAAAGCTCGAGACCGTCCAATAGTAAATGTTCCTTAAGGGAAAGGTGCCGGGAAGTAGGTTGTGAAAAATAACATGTATGTTCCGGTGATTCCGGTTTGTCGATCCACGATTTTATGTAATTCCTGGCTCCTTCACAAAGCCAAGTACAATCATCCATAAACTTCTCACCTGCCTGCCTGCCCATTTTTACAAAGTCAGCGTCCTGCGAAAATCTTCCGATCTCAGGAGTTCGCAACAGGCAGACCAAAATCCATGTTAAAAAGAAAAAGCTTAGCGATTTCATCTTCTAGAGTCCCCGGTAGGTTTCGCCGACAATTTCTTTTCGCCCCTCTCTTGAGATTGCACTTTCAAGGGTAAATTCAAGATGATTTGCCCTTGATAAATGGATTGAGATTTCCGCATGTTTGTAATGCGAAAGCGAATTTTGCAAAGAAGATTCAAGCTGGGTGAAAATAACTTCCTCAAAATGGTTGGGCATCACCAAAAAAAGCTCCTTTTTCAAATCGATTTTTACGGGTAGATACGCGAATTCTTTCGATGCAATTTTACGGGGGCGATGATAAGCATAGTCGCGTAAGTCTGGATTTATTTGCAACGCTTTGGATAGTAGGATTACTTTTTCGCCTTCAAGTAGATAATAGGATCCATTGACATCCTGGAATACAAATTTACCACCACGTAGAATAAGCTGTCGATAAACCTCACTTTTATTAGTTTCTTTGCCAATTCTTGTCCGAAGTGCCAGGCGGCCATTCGTAGATTCAAGCTTGGCAGAATCGGTGACCTCAGGCTCTTTGAGAAGACTTACCTGCGAGTACATTCCTTCATCTTTTCGGCTTGGGTCCATCATTTCTCGTGCCTGCGATTTATATTTTCCGATCATCGCTTTAGGCTGGTTTATCCAAAGCAGAAAGATACCAAGCAAACAGAGCGAAGTGTTTAATCCAAATTTGAAAAGTTTACCGATGATGTATTTCATAAACGAATAAAATGATTATATTGCCTGACAGGCACATATAATGTCCTGACCAAAATCTTATTTTAGTCCATTAGGAGAAAAGCTTGAATCAGAGGGCATGAAACTATTTTACGCACTATCATGGACAAATGTTTTGTGTTTTTTTATTTTCTTAATGATAATTCCACTACTCATTTCCTGATCGCTTGACTTCGATCAATAGTTAGAAAAATATTTGGGTACTATGTTTAAAAATTCTCCAAAAAATTCGGTCTATCCATCCACTTACACGGCACTTTGGCGGATGAACAAGATCCATCAAAAACTTATGGATCAGTACGAGGGAAAAGAATTCATGCCGATTACTTCCAAATCACTCGTAGATGAATTTAAGAAAGATGGAGCAAAAGAGAAGCTATCTACTAAAACGATTCAGCGGGATATAAATTTCATGCGTAAGGATTGGCATCTGCCAATCGAATACTGTAAATCGGAAGGAGGGTATCGATACACCGAATGGGTTGAGGAATTCCCAGGATTGAAGTACTCCGAGAACGAAGCCTTTGCTTTTCTTATAGCTAGAAATTCAATCGAAAGGTACAAGGGCACTCACATGCATGAACCCTTATCTCAATTTTACGATAAGATCATCTCACAACTACCTCTTAAAAGAACTCGACAATTTGAGAGGGTAAAAGAATGCGTTTCCTTTCGATCAGCAGGATGGAGTAAGGGAAATTATCAAATATTGGATAAGTTGTCGAAGGCCTGTTTGGATCGTAAGGAAATTTCCTTTGACTATGATAGAGAATGGACCGGAAAGCAAAGGAGAAAGAACCAAAAACCCTTACATCTCGTCAACCACGACAATGCATGGTATCTGGTAGTTGCTAACTTAGAGATAGACCGAAAGCATAAAATTTACTCCGTGGCTCGAATGTCGAATTTGAAGACTCATGTAATTACTTTTTCAGAGATAAAATTCTCTATTGATAAGTTCATGGAGTATAACTTCGGTATTTTTACAGGGCAAAAATCACACAAAATTAGAGTTCGCTTTGATGCTTTCGCAGCTCCCTACATCCGTGAGAGGAAGTGGAATACTTCTCAAAAGATCAAGAACTTCAAGGATGGCAGTTTAGAATTTTCCATTACTGTGAATGATCTCACTGAAATCAAGGGTTGGATCATGAATTGGGGAAAGCACGCAAAAGTGCTTGGACCTAAATTTTTAATCGATGAAGTAATAAATGAACTAGAAGTCACCTTAGTAAATTATGGATAATTTAAGCAAAGGACATTATTTGTTCTTTCCGAATTGTATCATTACATCATAAAAACATAATGCCATGAATAAAGAAGAAGGTTATTATTGCCAATCTGAACCTGAGACTGAGATCGAAGATTCAGTCACACTTGACTCTGTCAGTGGTGGGAGTTGGTGGTCATTCATCATGGGAGGTCTTTTTGCAAATTGGTTGAAACCTGGAAAAAATCAGCCGGTTTCCTGTCAGGAAATTACCTATGGAAACCAGCCGGATGGCAAAGAAAGAAAACCTTTAATTACCACCCAAGATGAAAAAGATTTTCTCGCTTCGGTATGGCTTTTAGAAAAAGAAATTAAAAAAGCTGAACAAAAGGGGGCTTGGGTGCGATTATACTGTCTACTTCAAACGGTACGACACCTTTGCAATAATAATTGGAAGAAATTCACCGACGGAGACTACCCCTTTCAGGATTTCCTCAATGACAACATTCTATCCTTACTTTATTATGTGTTAGACATGGATCCCGAAACGATTTACTGGCCCAAAATAAGCCAACAAGTAAAAGAGGCTCTTGAGGAGGGTGACTTGAAAGTAGAGTTTGATGATTTTTCATACACCTTCAACGGTAAACCACTTCGTGAAGAACCATGGTCTGAAGACGACTTCAGCAAGTAACTTTAAAAGAGATGGCATTTAATCTTGCTACGGCTACCAAGACCGAAACATTGCTGGATGCATTCCTGGAAGATATCTCCAGCCTGGATCCATTTGAAAAAAAATGGGTGGTAACTAGCGGGAAAGGTATGAGGACATGGATGAAACAGGCAATCGCTTCAAAGAATGGGATTTCCGCGAACCTTTGCTTTCTATCACCGGAGCGGGCGGTTTGGTCATTTGCCAATTTGCCCGAAACAGAAAACTTAATCTCAGGACGCAACCCATTCTCCAAGGAAAGGCTTGCCTGGAAAATCAGGCAGGTATTGCCCGAAATTCATCAGCAAAATCCAGAAACCTTCAAGATGCTCACCCCTTTTATTACCGATGAGGATCCCATTAAAAAAATTCAACTCTGTTGGGAAATTGCCACGGTTTTTGACGAATACCTTCATTATCGACCCGAACTTCTGGAAAAATGGGAAAATGGACAAGACCAGCTAAATTGCCCCGATGAGGTCTGGCAAGCTCCGCTATGGAGGAGAATAAACTGTTTGATGCCCTGTCCTTCTCTCTACAACCTGATTAAGGAAGAAAGTTTTGCACAAACTGCACCCTCCCAGTTATTTCTTTTTTACCTTTCTCCCTTATCCACCGTTCATTTTCAGGCATTTGCAGCCTTTTCTTCCCGAAAGACCTTACACGCTTATTTGCTTCAACCTACGGATCAATATTGGCAGCAAGTCTTATCCAAAAAAGAGCAACTTACCAGGCAAAGTGAAAACCAATCGGACGAAGATATGTATTTGGAGCTGGGCCCCCCCCTGCTCGGCTCACTTGGAAAAAGCTGGCAAAAGCTGATTTTTCAGTTCGAAAACTTGGATAGCTATGACCCTAACTTTCATTCGAAAATCGATAAAAGTTCGCAAACAAATGCTTTGGTCTCCTTGCAAAAACTTCTTCTCGATATGCCAGAACCAAAAGATCTGGAAAGGATAAAGTATCAATCTTGTGATTCCAGTATTCAGGTCCATTCCACGCATGGACCACTTCGGGAAATTCAAATTCTGTACGATTTTATCCTTGATCAATTTAATCAGGATCCGGATTTAAAACCCAATCAAATTTTGGTTTTGTGCCCGAACCTCCAAAAGTACTCGGCTCTGGTGGAAGCGATCTTCGATAATCCAGAGGAAAAAACCAAAAGAATTCCCTACGGATTGTGTGACCGGCAATGGCGGAGTGAAAGCCGGGTCATCGATACATTTTATCACCTTTTAGAATTTGCGGAAAGCAGGGCTACCGCACGGGATTTCTTTACCCTAATCAGTAGACCTGCCATCCGGGAAAAGTTTGATTTGGAAGCCGAGGATCTTGAAATTATCAGGTGGTGGATTGAACAGAATCAAATTGCTTGGGGTTTTGACCTCGAACATAAAGACTTCCTTTCTCTTCCTGCATTTGAGGAGAACACCTGGCAAAATGGAATCGATCGTATGCTCCTGGGATTTTTGGCCGGGAAATTCGCGATACAGGGTTTTGAAAAATTATCTCCCTTCGACGAGATCGAAGGGGAAAAAGTGGAAATCCTCTCAAAATTCATCGAAATCGTAGATTTTCTTAATCTCTTACATCAGAAATGTACCCAAAAACGAACGCCAAATGCATGGCAGAAAATATTAGAGGAATTTTGTATCAAGCCTTTTTTCAAGGAAGACGACAAATCACATCGGGATCTGGTGGAGATCCGAAAATCTCTAAGCTTTTTGACCAACGAAACCGAGGGTAACCATGATGCTGAACCACTTGCGGTCATTCGCCTACACCTGGAAAGAACCCTGAGCGAAAAATCCTTGTTTTCCAGGCATCTCACATATGGCGTAACCTTTGCCAGCCTTAGATCGGCTCGTGGAATCCCAGCCAAAGTAATCTGCTTACTGGGAATGAATGGCGGAGAGTTCCCGGTCTCGCAGACCGCTCCGAGCTTTGATCTTTGCAAGACTAGACCAAAGTATACCGACCGAAATCAAACTGAAGAGGACCGATTACTGGTGATGGAGGCAATCCTTTGCACCCGAAAATGCTTCTACCTCAGCTTCCAAGGTCAGTCCAATACAAATAATGACAGCATTCCCCCATCAGTTGTCGTGGAAGAAATCATCGAGCAACTGGATGACTTACTTGATTTTAGCTTAGAAAATCATATCAAAAATGCAAAGGATGCCTTCTTGACCCAGCATCCACTCCAAGCCTTCAGTAAACATCTTTTCAAAGTTTTTGGAGAAGAAGAAAATCAAAACCACTTTTTCTCGCCAGATGGTTCCCGAAGCTTTTCCATTACCTCCTGTAAAGGTGCGATTGCTCTGGCCGAAGAACAAAAAAGAGGGAAGCCATTTTGCCCTGAACCGATCGTGGAGGAAAAACAGGATCATTCAAAAATTCGCCTGCTTGATATCGCCTACTTTTGGAGAAATCCGAGCGCCTTTTTTCTGGAACATAGCCTACAGGTTTCCACTCAGGAAGTAAGTTCCCTGCTTCCGGAAAACGAACGCTTGAGTGATTGTCCATGGCAAGATAGTTCGATCAAAAGAAGTTTGATCGAACAATTTCTGGATGAGAAGGATTTAGCAGATTCTTACGAGGAATTACGAAGGGAGAATCTTTTACCAACCGGCCAAATTGGCAGAGCGTTGCATACCTCAATGATTGCGGAACTCTCCACCATGTTTCGGCGGACCTATCCAAATTTCAAACAAAGAATACCAAAATTTTCCATGGTAGGATTCCTTCAGGGAATTGAAATCAAGGGAGAAATTGGACCCTTTTTTGAAGATACCTATTTTTCGTTTCAAAGTTCCAAGCTGAAAGGAAAGAATTGCATGGAGGGCTTCATTCTTCACCTTTTCCACAATTTATACGGACCTGCTCCCGGGAAATCCAAGACCGTGGTTGCTGGGATTGATAAAAGTATTTCCTTCGCTCCGGTTTCACTAAACCGTGGAGAGGAGATTTTGGCTCAGTTACTGGAATTTTACTTCAAGGGCCTTGCCGAGCCACTCCCATTCTTTCCAAACGCTGCACTGGCATGGCTTGAACAAACCATTAAGCATGAGACGACAAAGAAAAGAAAAAATGCATCTGAGCCCATTGATTGTGCCCGGAAGGAATGGGAGAATAACCTGGGAGGTGAAGGGAATGAATTTGCCACTGAATTGATCTATTCCAAGGATCCATGGGAACTGCCCGGGACCATTGAATTAAATGAAAAGGTCATGGATTTCATACACGAATTGGGAGAATTCGTCTTGTGAAGAAGCCTGAGATATTTGAAGCTGATCGTACCGTGCTTACAGTCGGTGAAACTTTGATCGAGGCAAATGCAGGTACAGGTAAGACCTACACCTTATGCAAAATCGTGGAAAGGCTGATCATGGATCACGGCATTCCCATTGAGCGGATTCTTGCGGTCACCTTTACCAATGCTGCCGCCCAAGAACTAAAGGATCGGATTCGAAAAAACCTCCAGGAAACAAAAAGTAAATTACAGCCAGGGCAAACCAAGGAAAAAGCCCTCCTCAATCGGGCATTGGGTAATTTTGACGATGCCCGACTCTACACCCTTCATGCTTTTTGCAAACGACTCCTTTCCGAGTTCTCATTTGAATGTGGAGTACGACCAGATTCGGAATTAATTACAGATCAAAGCCAAATGCTTAAGCAAGTGGTACAAGATTTTCGGCGATCTTATTTTTCCGAGGCTTCCCCTTTCATCGCCGCACTTTCGATGACTGGAAAACTTACGGAAACAGAACTTGAAAAATACTTCGAGGATAAGGAACGGGATTCAGACCCTGAGGAGAAGGATCAAGATGCAAATCCAGAGACCAGTGCGGAGAAAAACCTGGAACTTTATTTTGCCCTAGTGGATTCCTGGCACCTTGAAAGAAAAGCGATTCAAGAATTTCTCAATGACGGGGCTAAAAATGGATATAAGGCAAGAAATGCTTTCGATCAACTGGACCGGCTATTCAAGCAGGAACAAGAACCTTTATGTTTTGGAAGAAGCAATGAAGGTGAATTGGGAAAGGACAATAAAATCTCCAGCCGTATTCCGGAATTTAAACTGATTAAATTAATTCGACGGGTATTGAAGGAAGAAATTGAGCCCAAAGAAGGGGCTCCGGTCCAACGTCCAAGTTTTTTCGACTCGGCTTTACACTTCTGCTCTCAGTGCGACTTACTGGAAAAAATGATTCTTTTCCTTTTTGAGAAGTTTACTGAGATTGAACTCATAAAACTAAAATCCCGCTTAAACCTCAGAACGTTCGACGACCTCCAGCAACTCGTCGCTGAGGGATTGGATAGTGAACAGGGCAATGCCTTGGCTAATAAAGTCTTTTCTCAATATGACGCTGCACTCGTTGATGAATTTCAGGATACCGATCCATTGCAATTTGATATTTTACGCAAGTTATTTTCTCCGCAGGATGATAAGGAACCAAAAAGAATATTTTATATTGGTGACCCCAAACAATCGATTTATAAGTTCAGAGGGGCGGATCTAAATAATTATTTAAAAATCAAAGCTGACTTGAGCTCAGAAAATATCCGCTCTTTGACCACCAACTATCGAACACATCCCAAGCTTGTTCAAGCGACGAATGAATTTCTAACCTTGAACCTGCAGGAAGAATGCGGTGAAAGTGACGAAAATCATTTATTTTTTGATAAGCGGATTTTCTTTATTAAATCCGAAGGGAATGAACTGAAGGAAAAAGGAAAAAAATTTGATCGTACGACCGGTGATCTGTCACCCGCCCCTTTTAACCTTCGCTACCTTCCAAAAATTCATGAAAAAGAAAACCAGAAGGAATTCGAAAAAAGGATACTAAAAGATATTACCAAGGAAGTTCTATCCTTACTCGACTTTGAGAAAAAGACCTTGATTGGGACTGAGCGAATTAAGGGGTCTGACATTGCCATACTTTGCCGTGATAACAAGGAAGCTGATTTGATTCAAAAAAAGTTTTCGGATCATCAAATTCCAAGTGTTTTGCTTGCAACCCGTTCCATTTTCAAAACCGTGGAGGCGAAACACTTTAAGTATTTGATGGAAGCGTTGATCAATCCATTTGAAGTCAGGAATATCAAAAAAGTTCTAGTGCTTCCACTTTTTGGTTTGGATGCCAAGGAAGTGAATCAACTGATGAAAGAGCCAAAGTTGTGGGATTATTGGGCAAATATGTTCTTTGAATGGTCAGAATTATGGAAAAAGAGAGGGTTCAGCTTTGCCCTTCAAAGCATTCTGAAAGAGGATATCAAATCACAAGAGAAACAAGGGGGACCGATTCCCGAAAAAATCCTCTGCGAAATAGGTGGGGAAAGAAGGTTGACCAATTATTTGCATTTAGGTGAAGTTTTATACTTGGCGGAACAGAATATTTCCTCTTTCCCGAGAAACTTGTATCTCTGGTTCGTTCAACAAATGGAATCAAGTTTAAATGAAGAAGAATCTCATGCCCGGCTTGAATCCGATGAGGAAGCCGTGAAGATTTTGACTGTCCATAAGTCAAAAGGTCTGGAATTCCCAATCACATTCATTCCCTTTTCTTGGAAAACTCACAAACAAGACAAAGAAAAAGAAAGCCAACAGGAGAATATGCGTCTCTTGTATGTTGCCCTAACTCGTGCTTCCTCCAGGGTCTATCTCTACTTACGCGAACCAAATAAACAATTTGGAAATTGTGCACTTCGCAGGTGTTTATCGCTTGATCCGCTTCCCTCCCTGGAAGTGGCGAAATCCAAGTCTCAGTATTTTGATGTAACGGAGGTTTTGGATCCCTCTCTTGAGACTTCTTACAGCAAACCTGCCCATAACACTCCCCTTTCACCTCTGAATTTCAACGGGGTGATTCCGTCTGGAAAAATCAGCAGTTCCTTTTCCAATAAAGTCAGGGGGGTTGAAAAGGAGAAGGATTTTGACGAAAATCTCCCACAAAGAAAAGTAATCCCCATCAAAGACCGAACTGGGCCCCACTCTTTTCCTGCGGGTACCAAGGCAGGTAATTTCTTTCATGAGGTTTTTGAGAACATCAATTTCTCAGCAGATAATGTTAAGGAAATCATCTCCCGCCTGCTCCCCGTCCATGGATTACATGAAAGCAATCAGGAGACTGCAGAAGAAATTGTCACCTCTACCCTGCAGGCAAACCTTGATAAGCATCAAGGGGAAAGCCTCCAGCTTTGTGATCTGACCCATAAAGACCGAATCGAAGAGATGGAATTTCATCTTCTATCATCGGATTTTGATTTTCAAGAACTGGGTCATCGCTTGCTTGAGGTGGAACCGGGAAATTCCTTCGCGAAATACCTCATGGAAAAAAAGGTACAGTCCGAAAAGACAAGTGAACTGCAATACTTCAAGGGTTTTATCGATCTTACTTTCAAGTACAACCAGAAGTTTTTTATACTGGACTGGAAATCTAACTTGCTCGAAGGCAACCAAGATGCTTTCTCCTCCCCCAAGCTTTTTCATGAAATGAAAGAAGCAGACTATCTGCTCCAGTATCATCTCTACACCTTGGCTCTCCACCGCTTTCTTTCCCAATCAAATAATTGGGATTATGACTATGATCATTGCTTTGGTGGAGTATATTACCTATTCATCCGAGGGATGTGCCAAGGAAACAATCCTGATGATGGTATCTTCTTCGATCGCCCTTCAAAATCAATCATTCAAGCAATGGATCACTTTCTTGCTCTTTGAAAATGAAGGACTCAACCATAACCAAATCGAAGCTTCCCAACCAGATTTTGGATTTCTTCAAGAGGTACAAACCCGATGCTGAATTGGATGGGGTTCTGCCCATGATTGAGTCGCTCCATACCAGGTTACTCGAAGGTCATTCTTCGCTTCTCCTTGAACATTCCACCAAGGAAATTCAAACCCTTGTGGAAAATGAGCTTCTTGGTGGCCCCGAAGAGAGCAGGCCTATGATATGGACCCCAAGTGGTGATCTTTATTTCAAAAGATATTTTGAATACGAGCTTTCAATTGCCAAAAAACTGAGAGAATGGGCTCTCGCAACGCAGCATCACCAAATTTCAGATTTCTCACTTCTTGAAAATTTGCTTTCCAATGATCCCGATCAATTAAGGGCGGCAAAATTAGCCATCGAAAGTAAATTTTCCGTAATTACGGGTGGTCCCGGAACCGGTAAAACTTTTTTGCTGGTTTCCATTCTTCATGCGCTCTTAGAAACGGATCCGAGCCTGAAGATTTCCTTGGCTGCCCCCACTGGGAAAGCGGCCCAAAGAATGACCGAGTCCATTCTGCTTAACCTTCATAACCTAAATCTTGGAGAAGAAGAAAAGAAAAGATTTCCCCAAGAGGCTTCCACCATTCACCGTCTCCTTCAACCCCTACCCCCATCCATCCACTTCCGAAAGAATCAAAAAAATCCACTGGAAGCAGATTTCCTGATTGTCGACGAAGCATCGATGATTGATCTTCCTTTGATGGCAAAATTGCTCGATGCAATTCCGAATCATTGTAGCCTGATTTTAATCGGCGACGTCGACCAGCTCGCACCCGTGGAAGCCGGGGCTCCCTTTGCCTCGATTGTTCGACATTTCTTATTGCCGGATCAACCCCAACTCGTCGCCAAGTTATCAACCAATCGAAGGTTCGGTGCCGACAGTTCGATTCATCGACTTTGTAATGCCATATCTTCGGGTGACTCAGATGCAGTGGAAATTCTAATCAAGGAAAAAGAAAACCCAGACTTTGAATTTTCTGCCCAATGGGATTTTAAAAAAATCGATCAGATCATTCTCAATGGATATTCTGAACTTGCTGGTGCCAAGACCCCCGAGGATGCCCACCAAGCCTTCTTACGGTTTCAAATTCTCTGCCCTACCCATCGGGGAGAACGTGGAGTCATTGCGATGAATGAAAGATGTCGTAAAATCCTCGCAAATCAGGAAGCAGGATATTTCACCGGTCTACCCATCATCATCAAACAAAATGATTACGGCTCTGGTTTGTTTAACGGGGATATTGGAATTTTTCTTTCATCTCAAGAAGACGAATATGAATTATCGGTATGGTTCGCAGATGGGAATGGTTCCTATCGGCAATTTTCCCCGGCACGACTTCCTCCATTTGACTTGGCTTATGCCATGACTATCCACCGGAGCCAAGGCTCGGAATACGAAGAAGTGATGATCGCATTACCGGTCGTAAACTCCGAAATCTTATCCAGGCATTTACTTTATGTCGCTTGCAGTAGAGCAAAGAAAAGAGTTGGCATTCACGGCTCGGAACAAATTTTCCTGGAAACTGTTGGTAAGTCCACTGAATATTCTCAAAGTCTTGAAAATCGATTGCTCGAACTAAGTTAGGTAAAAAACGAAATCGATTGACTTCACTAATGAATTCTTAATTCAATAACAAACAGTCTGTTGTTTCAACTAACAGCCTTACCCCTCACTAATCAAAACATAACATTTTGCTATGTCTACTTACGGAACCAAACTTACTTCAGATAAACTCAAGGTTTTCTTGGAACATGTCTTTACCGAAAATGACAAACATGATGGGCCCGGTACTCCCATTTGCGTATGGGGCTCTCATGGGCTGGGTAAAACTCATATTGCTAAAGCATTCGCAAAAGATCGAGGGTGGCAATTTCGTGACATTCCCGTGGCTCAATTTGAAGAAATGGGAGATCTTCACGGTATGCCGGAAAGAGTTGATCCAACCAAGGATGAACCGAATAGTGGGGATGAATATACCTATTTTTATCCCCCGGAATGGGTGCCCAAAGAGGAGGGACCTGGCCTGATTCTACTGGACGATTTTAATCGTGCCGATGACCGCATTCTTCGTGGCATCATGCAACTTCTGCAAAACTTTGAGCTAATCTCCTGGAAATTACCCTCCAAGTGGCAAATCGTCTGTACTGCAAACCCAGAGGGTGGCGATTATTCGGTAACTCCTCTGGATGATGCCATGCTCACCCGCATGATCCATGTTACTCTTACTTTTGATGCCAAGGAATGGGCAACATGGGCAGATTCCGCAGGGATCGACAAGCGAGGAATCTCATTCATTCTCAACCGCCCCGAAACCGTGACTTTCAAAAGAACCACACCCCGGACTCTGGAGCAGTTCTTTCGTCAAATTGAGAATATCAAGGACCTGGAGAAAGAACTCGATCTTATTCAAATTCTGGGTATGGGAACCTTGGACGATGTCACAGTCGGGGACTTTATTAATTTCATTAAGGACGATTTAACTCAACTTATTGATCCCGAAGAAATCCTCGGAGCCGATGATTTTACAATCATTGACCAAAGGCTTAAAGAAATCGGTACCGATCAAAAAGGACAAAAAAGAATTGACCGACTTTCCACGGTTTGCACCCGCTTATTTATTTATCTTAGCCGGGATGGATATAAACCGGGTAGCACGGATCAAGAAAATCTTTGCTCGTTTTTGAAATCGGATAAAATACCCAAGGACTTGGTTGCTGGCCTCGCCATGGATATCAGCAAGGAAGCTTCTGAGGAGGTGAGGGAGATGATCAGGAATGATCACCAAGTCGCCGAGATGCTTCTCGACAGCATGTAGGAAGATGTCCGCTCAACAAGCGGAAGAAGAACTTTCAAGGGCCATCATCAAGCTGATGCTTGAAGAACCCTTTTATGCTCATTTTCTCGGGCAGGTCTCTAGGATCATTACCGATGAGGTGCCGACTGCTGCGGTAGGAATTCGTAATGATACCCTTTGCCTCTTTGTGAATCCCAACTTTTTCCTCAACTCTCTGAAATCCATTGAGGAACGAATCGCCATTCTAAAACACGAAGTTTTACACCTCGTATTTTATCATCTCTACCGCTTTATCGGAGAAAAAACTGCCAACAATGCCTTGATCAACAACCTCGCCGCCGACCTTGTGGTGAACCAATATGTCGATCCCTGGCCGCTACCCGAAGGAGTGGTTCTGCTGGATACCTTTCCACAATTGCAATTGGAACCCTGGAAAACAGTTGAGTATTACTATGAAAAACTCATTGAAGCCAAGGAGGCAGCCGACGGAAAAATCGAAGACTTAAGCCGGCAAATGGGAGATAATGAGGAAGAAAGAGATGGTGAAGGGCAAGTGGAAGACAATAATTCTCAGGAACGGTTGAAGCAGGAAATTGAGGAATGGCAACGCACCAAGGACATTCTGGATGGACAGGAAGATACCGGTATCTGGACCGATGATCACTCCAAATGGTCAGACAATCCATTGGATGAAATTACCCGTCAACAAATTGATAATATGGTGAACAAGTCCAAGGAAAGGATGCGTCCTGAGGACTGGAAGGATGCACCAGGCTGGCTCAAAGATCATATTGATGAAATCGAAGCACGTCGAAAACCAAAGGTGGATTGGAGACGAACCCTGCGGATATTCGCCAACAATTCCAGCCGTACCAAAATAAAAGGAACCATGAAGAGGTTCAGCAAGCGCTTTGGTGCTCCCAATCCCGGTATTCGCATCAAAAAATTTCAAAAGATCGTCGCCATCATAGACACCTCGGGTTCCATGGTAAGTAATGAAGTGGTCTCTGCCCTATTCGCTGAAATTCACGGAATTTGGAAAGGCGGTGCTCAGGTTCACATTGTAGAATGCGATACCATCGTGCACCGTGTTTATGATTATCAGGGTGTGACCCCGCAATTTGTGGAGGGAGGAGGAGGAAATGATTGCGATCCTGCCTTTGAATACCTTTGGGAATACCGAAAAAAGGGACTAATAGACGGCTGTCTCTTCCTTACTGATGGCTGGTTTGCCAAGCCCACCGTAAAACCTCCATGTAAACTCCTCTGGGTTCTTACTCCCGACGATAGCACCCAACAATATCTCGACTTCGGCCCATTCGTCCGCTTGGACTAGGAGTTCAAATATCCTGAAGTAAGTAAATCCAATTATAAATTTTTTACCCAAGCAAAGTTGTTTTTAAATTATCTAAATTCGGCAAGAACCGGAAGCTCGAAAAATCCAAGGTAATTGCATAGGGGCAAGATTCAACATTTGAGCTTACAGAGTATTGGAAATTTGCTCACTGCAACTTAAATCCAAGGTCGTGAGGTATTTGTACGGCAAGTAATCTGGTTTTCACGGCTACGGTAGTAAATTTTTTCTTTAAACGTTCTCCTCCATAAAGGCTGGCATTCATGAGGGAATTATTAAAATTTAAGTGGGTCGAGTAAGACTTGTTCAGGTTATAAGAATGTGCAATTGATTCAATCTCATCTCTTCGAGTTTTCCAGGTTTTACTTCGTTTATCTACCATTTTTAAAACCAGTCCATGAATTTCATGATGGAAATCATTCCCTTTTTGCTTTCTTACATCTTCAAGAAGCTGAAAAGTTCTTGGAAAAGAAAAAACCTCCAAAGCGGAACAGCATGTAGGGATAATAAAATGTTCTGCCAAAAGTAAGCCGATGAGTGAGTAATGATTAGGGATATTGGAACTTGGTAGATCTATGAATAAAAAATCATATTTTCTACACAGGAAACTTTTTAAATTTTGAGCGATTAAAAGAGATTCCACAGGACTTGAGCTGGTTAAAAAATGGATCAAGCTAGTATGATTAGAAGAGTGAATTACATCGACTTAACCAAGTTTCTTCATCTTTGAACCAGAATGAATCACTTCTCGTCTTTTGATAATGGGAGGAAGCCATTCCTCCAAACTTTTGAATTTAGGTAGTCTGGAAACCACATTGGGCATGGAAAGCTTGATCCATTAAATTAACCATTTCTTCGCCCAACAAGTGTGATGCTATTGAGCATTGGTCATCCATGTCGACAAGCAAGATTCTAAAGTTTCTTTTCTCTTGATCCATCATCTTTACTTTGGCTGAGCTGAGGTAGTCAGCTAAAAGAATTGTGAACAGGCTCTTGCCAACTCCACCCTTACCGCTGAAGACTGAAACAAATTTGGTGTTAATCGGATCCTAAAAATATTAACTGTTTTAACTTCTTTATGAATTTCAACCGCCAATATGCCGAAGAAGTGCCTTCTGTGCCGCTGAAAAATTCTCACTGGTCCAAATCGAGTGAAGGGAAGAAAGAATTCCATCAACACGCTCAAAGAGATTGGAATGAATCGGATATTGCAAAGCTTGATTATAAATCAAACCAGTTTCTCTTTTCACCATATCCCGTCCTCCATAATTTGAGGGAAAAGGGTGAAGTTGGGCAAAAAAATCCTGTATTAGATCCTCTCTTTGTTCTGAAAAACCTAGGGTGTTTTCCGCCCGAATTCTTAGGCGAAAACAAGGAAGGTTATCTTTGGTACCGTAGTACAATTGTATTCGCACTATCAAATGATCCAGAGTCGGGTTTGGCCAGTCATCCAGATCCTGAAAAAGAATACAGCAATCCACACCTTCATTTAAAAGGATCCGGTAATCATTAAGTATAGGGAACCAGTCCGCTTGCTTAAGCCTGTAGGTAACTTCAAGTTCCAAAAATTTCCACTCCGTATATTCACTTAATAAGCGAAATTCGCTAGGATAGTTAGCCATAAATCGAAATACTTGGTTTTGCCAATGGTTTCGATCATTCTTGTCCGTATCTTTTGCAGTAATCGCATACTGGATACCGGTGTTATATCTACCAAAGATGTGATGAGTGAGAGTTTCAGCCCTTTCCAAATTAATATTTGAAGCCAAAGGGGGAAGATTTTCCAAGTATTGCTCAATAAATGAAGTTTCCCTCTTCGGAATTCTAGAATGATTACAGGACAAGGTTTCCCGAATGGAATTTTTCAATTTTGAAAAAGTCGCCGGAATCCAAAATTCTCTTTCTTGCTGTTCTGGCCAATTTCCCGGTTCATTTCCATCTTGAAATTCATCATAGAGAAGGATGAGCACTCTCTGATGATCTGGAAATTTTTCTTCCATCCAATTTCGATAGGAGCTAAGTTGGGCATCAGAAACCACATGCTTCACTTTTAATTCCACCATGATCGCCCATTTTCCCTGTTTGATAGTTTCAATGACAAAAAAGAGGTCAAGTCTTTTTGACTGACCATCCACTTGAATGGGTAGTTGACTCTCCACAACGCTTTTGAACACCGCATAATCTAAATTGATCGGGCCTAAGGAATTGGTATCAACAACATCCCTTGAATTTTGATTATACTCCAACACATCGATCATCCAGTTTCGAAGAAAGGCACTTCCGAGTCCGTGAGTACCTTTTTGATCGAACATCCATTTCAACGCCTTTTCATGATAGACCTCATGGTTTCGAATATTCAATACTTTCCAAAGGTTGAAAACCGATAAACTCTCAGAAAGCTCCTTAAATTCTTTGGAATGGGCCAGCATGGAATCTAGGGATTGCACCCCTTCTGGTCTTGATCCAATGGGTGATGTATTCACATTGTTCTCTGTTAGATCTTCCAAATCGTAAGCAACAAAATCCTCACATTCTTCGAATTCTTCTTCGAGACCAAAGGAAATAGAAACATCCTCACCTTCCCTCTCACATTCATCCTCATATTCCCATTCGATACTAACTTCAAATGCCTCGAATACTTTTTGCAGAGTTAGCCAAGTTTGAGACAAATCAACACAATAAGCTAGGGTGTCGAGTTTAAACTTTCCGCTTTCAGTATAACCGATTATTTCTTCTAAGCAGAATGGACCAAGCCTTTCACCTGAAGAGTAAATATAAATTTTGTCATCCACCTGATTTACCCTTAATGGATTGTTGGGTTTTAAAATTCTTCAAGCAGAACTATCATCCAGACTTGTTTCGAAAAAATTTTCGCGCGCAAGGGCACCAACAACCCGCGAATCCAAAATATCCATTTTTAGGTCATCGGGTGCAGAATCGTTAAAAAGTACCGCCAACCGAACATCGGGTTCGATATCCCTTCCTAAAGACTCCAATACAGGAATCTCTGTATTTTCATCTTTTGCAAGAGCAATCTTTTCATTCAGTGAACCAAAGTGGAAAGGTTCCTTACGACGAAGCAAATTTTCCATTTCCTTGGGGATTTTTCGTTCAATGCTTACCCCAACACCTAAGATTCTAGTAATGCGAATAAAAACTTCATCAGGTGGAATTTGAAGTAATTCACCAATTTGGTACAAGAGGGTGGTTTCACTTGGTTTTAAGTCACCATCACTCAGAGCAATTTGAACAAAATTTGTAAAAAGAGGAAACTTTTCATTTTCATCCATATGGATCAATTCAGTCAACACTTGGTCTAAGATCTCAAAAGGATTTCGTAAACCTTCATGGAAAACACCTTCCACATACTTAAGGATTGGATCGGGATTGAGGACAAAATGATGAAGAATATCCCTAATTTTGTTTAATTCCTGCTCCGATGTGAATTCATCAATTTCAGACAATACCACTCCACCTAAAGCAATCGCTTGTAACCTCTTGCTCTCTAAAGAACTTGTTGTGGTAAAATCAAGAAGATCAACGATTTCATTCATCGAATCGGTAAGCTTAGGATCTTCGAGGAGTAACTTTCCATCTTTTTTCCAGGACCCTAATAAATCGGAATTAGAGAAGGTTACCAGTGCAAGAAGTCGCAAAGAAAAAGGAGGATGACTTTGATCCCTAAATACTTCTAATTCTTTGGTTCCAGGCATATTTTGCTTTATCGAAGACAAGTATTTTTCAGGATCGAAATCATTCTTTTCAGGATCAATCCCTATGCATATCTTGTATAAAGCACTGATTGCTGATGATAAGGATCCGCAGGCAAGTAAACCAATTCGATCTGATGAAAATTCTGCTAATTTTTCCCATGTAGAAAGTAAATTCTGTAAGGCTAAACTAGGTCTATTTTCAACATTTGAATAAGCGAAGTGTTGGATTCGATCCAGATCTGAATTATTAAACATCCAATGTCCGATTTCATGACCGATTACAAATTTCAACTCCTCATCGGTAAGCGAATTTATTAACTCTGAAGTAAGGACAATAAAATTTCTACCATAGGAGCTAAGTACTGTTAAGATGGATGCATTTTTTTCGAAATCATTATCAACAAGAACATGAAAGATATTGTCCACTTTTAAAGATTCACACACCGAATCGGTTATGCGTTTGATCTTCGGAAATAATTTCTCGTTACCTTGAACACCCATTCTTCTGGAATGAAGATCAAATTCTTCAGTGATTTCTCTTTCATGCAGTTTTACCAAAGGTAAAAGTGAATCGATTTGAAATGTTTTTCTTAATAAATCCGTAACAGCAACTTCCCGTTTTAAACGAATAGCCTGACAAAAATGACCGCTAATTAATTCTTTCGAAGCAACAATCCTTTCTGAGTCCAATTCCCACTCAGAAGCTAAAGTTTCAATAAATTTTTCTTCTTTACTTGAATAATAATTGTCAATCTCTGCTAAAGTTTTTAAGTCTTTGCTGAGGGCTAGCATATTTGACTTAGTCAAATGAAGGCTGAGGAAATCTAATGCCTCTTTGAATATAAAATCGGGATGTTTAAAACGACGAATATCTTTTAACAATACCCTTCCCTGAATTAGTGAATCTTTTCTGGAAGGGATGGCCTGTGCATCTGCCCATTCCTTGAAAAGTTTTTGTATTGCCGTTATTTCACGGGAATCTACGACCTCGTCGTCAAGGTCTGCTATAATAAAATAAAGTAAAGAAATTCTTTCCAGAATCTTGGAAAGTAGGGGCATTTCCTTAAGAAGGTTGAATCAGGAAAGTGCGTCTTTTCTATTCAGGAGATTTTTATATTCCTGGTAGGCTTTGTCGTATTCTGGACTCCCTAGTCTGTAATTAGAAAGCTCTCTTTTTTTGTTAACAATATTCTGTTCGATTTCGATACTGGAGGATCTTTGGTCGACTTTTGACAAAGGATCAGGTATCCCCAGTATTTTATTCGTCGTAGCTCGAAGAAAGCCGGGTTTACTACCTAATATGCGAGTAAGTTCACCCCGATCGAAGTAACATCCGGCGGAGCTAACATCTATTCTTTCCCCCAAAACTACAACTTCTTGCATGGGTTCACCGGTTTTTGGACATTTTTTCATAGTTATCATTGGTTGAGTAGGATTTGAAAAAGTTGAGGTACTGGGTTTGTCTGGAACGGAACTGACATTGCCCGAAAAAGGTGGCGATGTTACACCAACACCAACTGTTGGTTTTTCTGTTTGTTGAGAAGGTTCAGTCAAAGAAACTTTCTTATCTACCGGAGGCGGAGAAGTCTTTTTAGGGAAAGGGGGCGATGTTACTCCATCACTAACTAATGGTTTTTGAAGAGGATTAGAACTAGTAGATTTGACTTTCTTGTCCAACACTGAAGAGGAAGTTGTTCCAGCAGAGGGGTTTGAAGAAGAAGCTTTATTGTTACCACTGTTACTTACATCAGCATTTGAATGATTGTCAGACTCTTTTTCATTCCCGTTTGAATCTTTTGGAAAGAAAAATGGGAGAAGTCGTTTAAGAAAACTCAACAACTACTTTGCCTCTTCTGCTCTGATTAAATCGACAGCATTGTCAACATTAGCTAGCTTTGTAAGTTCACCAATATCTAAAAACCATGCACCCGTGGGCTTATGGAAATCAAGCGTAGCAACATGTTTGTTATTGGAAAATATATCACGCTGTTCCATAGGTTCACCAGTAACCGCATCAAACATAACAGGGTGTTCTGGGGGAGGACTACTTCCAGTTGTAGAAGTACTACCAGAAACTCTAGGTCCAGAATCATTCTTGTAGATTTCGGCAATCTCGTCTAAAATATCTGTTATATCCGCCATTGTCTCTCCCCCTTGTTTTTGATACTAATTAAGTCGATTCAAGCTCAGCAATTTGATCATTAATAACTTTCAGAGTAGATTCTTTACGTTCAAGCTCAATAATAATCGCTTTAAAAGATTTAAGTGCTGCCGAATAGGTTTTTGCCATTTTTGCTAAATCTGCATAGCCTGAAAGCCAAGTATTGATTTCAATATTTTCAGAAATAGTTTCAAAAACTGTATTTTCAAGGGCTTCATTTGAATTATTCAATTTGCTCACAAACCATTTTTCAAAATCCACCTTTTCACTTTCGGTGTAGGTTTTAGGATTGAGGGCAGGTTTATCAATCGAATAAGGATCCTTTTCGATGAAAGACGGTAGTTTTGGAGCAACTTCACCGTAAATTCGATGATACAATTTTTGACGGTAGGAATTACGCTCCCAAATCTCATAATTCAAAGTACCCATGCGGAGGTCAGTACCTGCAGGGTCATCAATGGTTTCACCAATACTTGATGCTAAACCAATGTCCACTTCTGCCGATGTTGCAGAAAATGATTTGGGAGCAGGACCAATCTTATGGTTTGCACCCTCACCACGGACTACAAGTTTTTGTGCAACTTTAAATATATCAATAACGGGCTGTCTTGACGCCTTATCATGCTTAAGTTCAGTATTCTTAATAAGGGTCTTTGCTGCAGCATCCATGGATGAATTACTGTTGCGTTCAAACACCACAAGGGAGGCAATATCACCTAGTGAAGATGTGATTACGCTTATCTTGTGATTGGCGATAATTGAAAAAGAATTGGAGTTGGTAGCCATAATTATTAGTTTAATGTTGGGGTTAAAAATTATATTTCGAGGTCATCTTCCGTGTAGACCGATCTAGCTTCATCGGGATCACCAAAGTCGATATCATTTATGCCAGAAAAATCATCAACTTCATCTTTATCGTCAGTCGTTTCCACTTTCTTCTCAATCAATGTTTCTGAATCTTCCGAAGCAGATTCTTTGGTAGTTTCGTCGGGGTCGTCCATAGTTTTGATAGAATCGATATTTTTATTATGATTTTCGTTTGCTTGGTCAAGTGAAAAATCTTTTTCTTCCAATTCCGTATCAGGCTGTTCTTGAGAATTATCAGATGATTCCAAATTTTTGCTTTTTGAAACAGGAGTTGAATTTGAAACAGTGTCAATTACTTCTCTAATTTCTGCCTGCAAATCCTTATGAAGATTGGAAACTCTCTCTTCCAAGAAGCTAATTTTTTCAGTTAATTCTGAACGCTCTTCTTCAATCGGTGGAGGCGGTGGTGGCTCTTCAGTAAACGAAGCAAATTCATCTGTAAGATTTGTAATTTTAACATCCAAATCTTTTACCTTTTTGCTAACATCATTATGCTCAGACTTATCATTATTTTCTAAATAAGATATGATAACTTTTTCAATTTCATCTTTCGATAAGTTGTCATTGTTTTTGGAGAAGTCTTCAACTTCAAGCTTAAGGATTTCGACATCTTCTAGTAGAGAGTGTAATTTTTCGGTATTATCTTTTTTTATTTTACTATCAATTTCTTGTGAAGATTCAGGGTCTAAAGTTTCGGCTGGAGAATTTATGATCTTTTCTAATGAATTGACTCTTGAAGTAATTCCAGAGAATTCATCTATTTTCACATAAGGACTTTCCCCTGATGCAACTTCTCTCATTTGTTTAATTTCATCAATAAGGGAGAGAATCATTTTTTTATTTTCCTCTCTTTTATTTTCAGCCGTTTCAAGTTGATTTTTCAATTTATCAATTTTCTCATCTTCTAACCTCAAAGCTGCTGGCATTTCATTTAGCTGATCCAACCTGCTAGATAGACTGTTTAATTCATCCCGATACTCTTCTTTAAATCGAGAATAGTTAGCACTTAATTCATTAAATTGATCGTGCAAATCTGAAGTTGATTGATTACCTTGATTATCGTCCTGCGAACACGAAATTTGGTTTTCTAAGGTTTTCAACTTGTTTTTGAGAACCATGATATTGACTTTGAGTTTACTGATTTCACAAAGCTCTTCCTCTTCATCATCCTCAGTAGCATTCTCATCCTCATCAATAGTATCGTCCGCTTCGGAAGTCTCTGTGCTGGATGGGGTAAACACATCTGCTTTGTCTTCTTCCTTGAGATCGTCAGATACATCTTTAAGAGTGGGCAATTTTTGGTTGCTCTCAGGCAAAGCTGTAGCAGCTTCTTCCTCTGCTGCAACTGGTGAAGGTGAAAGTGGGGGTGGTACCGGCAGTGCTTCCTCTTCACCTACGGCAGGCACTTCTGGTAAGGGAGGTAAGTCCGCTTGAGGAGGTGATTCGCCAAGAGCTGCGGGTGCCGGTGGTAATTCGGGTGCCGGTGCTTCCTCTGCTGCAACTGGTGGAGGTGAAAGTGGG
>Ga0181558_10000909_pt1 | contig 28103 bp, 32 predicted proteins | sample 011ome_22_FD_133754 | JGI IMG/M metagenome (GOLD analysis project Ga0181558, IMG submission 133754) | Coastal salt marsh microbial communities from the Groves Creek Marsh, Skidaway Island, Georgia - 011507BT metaG (megahit assembly) | ecosystem: Environmental > Aquatic > Marine > Intertidal...
CCCAAAGAAAATACTTTCTGATGTGATGCCGGAAGACCTCGTCCGTTTTGGGCTCATTCCTGAGTTTATTGGCCGACTGCCAGTCATCTCAGTTCTTGAAGAATTGACCCGGGCACAGCTTGTTCAGGTGATGCAAAAAACCAAGAACTCGCTAGTTAAGCAGTACCGGAAGATGTTTTCGATGGAAGGTGCCGACTTACGGTTCACCCGGGAGGCGATCAATGAAATTGCCGATCAAGCCCTGGAGATGAAAACGGGTGCCCGTGCCCTTCGATCGATTATGGAAAAAATCATGCTCGATGTAATGTACGACCTGCCGACGATTACTGAACAGGTTGAGGTGGTGATCAACGGCGGCGTGGTTAAGGGAAAGTCTAAGGCAAAGATTGTCTCAATCCCTGCCCAGAAAAAGGACGCTGCCTAAGTTTGGGTATTTAGAGCTCAATTGCACTGAGCCTCAAATTATTTTCCTTTCGCAAATCTACCTGGGTATGGGGCAAGAGTAACGCAGACCTGATTTCGAGAATTTGACCTCCCCCGCTCCCCTGCAGGTAGAGTGTCTCTCGCCTCGTCTCGCCAGATTGGAGCTGATTGATAAGGAAGGTTTTTTGCACGCCTGAGTAGTCCACTTGTAACTGCATGGTCTGCACAGGTTGGTTACCTTGGTTTTGCACGATTACTTCAAAGGGCATAGTGGCACCTCCCGCTGCTTGTGAATGAGGGAAATGATAACCCACAATAGCAGGGTCCTCATAGGACTGATTGGTACGGTTCTCTAATCGGGCAAGGCTGAGAACACCATGGCCGGAAATATCATCGGCACCCTGCTCTCCATTCTCATTCGCTTGAGTGTAAAGAAGTTCGATTGCTTCATTGGCACTCAGTTGAGGATTGCGTGCCATTTCACCGGCTAAGGCAGCTGAGACAATTGCGGTAGCCACAGATGTCCCGCTAAAGCCAACTATATCATCCCCTTCCCAGGCGGTAAGCACGCCAACCCCAGGTGCCGCCAGATCCACCCCCTCTCCAAAGTTTGCAAAATGGGAAACGCTCCCGGATTTGCCTATTGATGTGACCCCAACCACGCCTTCATAAAAGGCAGGATAATTAACTAAGCCAACGCCGTCGTTGCCCACCGCAGCAACCACCGCCACATCTGCTTCCTGGGCATATTTCACTGCGTGTTCCAGCACGGCACTCCCTTGATCACCACCCAGGCTTAAATTAATAATATCTGCCCCGTCGTAAACGGCAGTAACAATGGCACGAGCAACTGTATGGGAGTCCGTTTCCCCCTTTGCATTGACCACGCGATAGGAAAGGATTTCACTTCCCGGAGAAATACCGGTGATTCCATCGATATTGCCCGCAATGACAGAACTCAGGGCAGTGCCATGCCCTTGACCCTCCAAGCCAGCATCTGCGGGAAGATAGTTTTTTTCACTAACAGAAACCCCTCTGAGTGCTGGATGCCCGGCATTGACACCGGAGTCAAGGAGGGCAATTTTTACATCCTTACCGATGTCATCGCGGTGTGCATGACCACCCAGCCAATCGATCAAGCTGCCACCAAAAGCAAGGTCAACGGCACGGGCATCCTCGCGGGGAGGATGGGGTTGGCGGAGAGGGTAGTTCGGACTGAGGGCATTTTCCTTGATCAGTTTCTGTAGAAAGGGAAGAGCACGGGAAGGTGAAGTTACCCGAAAGCGAATCGTGTTGATCTCAGGAATCTGGTCGATCACTTCCAGTCCATATCTTTGCGGTTCCCGCAACATCTTCTTCCTTGAGTCATCTTGCAGATGCACCACCCAGTCGTTTGACGGATTGGTGTCCTCAAGCAAGGACTTAAGGTCCTCTTCAGAAAAAAGATCGCTTGCGGATAAAACAGTAGTTGTGGACTTCGTGACTTCTGCGGACCATCCCCGGTCTGCGATAAGGTTATCTTCAGCAGGAAACTGGGCGGGTGAGTAAGCGACCTGAGGAGAAGGAGGCGAGGATGCACGAAATAAAAACAGCCCCACAGCGAGAGCTAAAAATGCCCAAATCAGCCTCCTCCCTTTGCTCATGATTTAAACTTTGTCAGAATTAGCCTTGCTCGCAAACCCATTGATCAAACAATTGGTGCTAAATTGAAGAAAAAGGTATTAATTGTAGGGCATGGATTGGCAGGTGCCATACTCGCACAAGAGTTCCTCAAACAGGAGGTCGATGTGCAGGTGATCGATGCGAGCATTCCCCATTCAGCCAGTTCTGTATCCGCGGGTCTGATCAACCCGTTCATCGGGCCGAAACTCAATCTGCCTACTGACTTCAAGGTCTGCATCGAGGCAACTGTCTCGTTTTTTGCTGAAATTGAGCATTCTTTGGGGAAAAAATTTCTTCATACCGTGCAACTGTTCCGAATCTTCACCTCCATGAAGCAGGCGGCACTTTGGCCTCTCTTGGAAAGCTCCTATGCCGGCAAACTTCTCCAGGATGTGGATTGTGAAAAATTGGGCCTGATTGCGGAGCATGGGGCTGGCATTACTGAGGCTTGGAGGGTGGACACTCAGGAATTGATCGCGTGCCTGCGGGCACAGTTGGAGGCAGAAAATATTTTTCAACCAATCTCCTTTAACGAAGAGGACTGGAAGGGCTGGACTGTCATATTTTGTGAAGGATTTCGGGCGATTGAAAATCCCTGGTTTTTTGGACTGCCCTTTGCTCCGGCCCAGGGTGAGGTGCTCACCATCGAAACGAGGCACAACCGCAATCTTAGCAATGGCACCTGGCACCTTCCTCTTCCCTGCGGGGAGAAAGCATGGGTTGGGTCTACCTGGAAGCACGAGGACCTTGAGTCTGGGCCCACCGGTGCAGCAAAGGAAGAAATCCTCCGCAGGCTCGGTTTTCTCAGGCTGCAATACTCTGAAGTTATGGAGCACAAAAGCGGAGTCCGCTCAGGTACAATCGATCGGAACCCCATCCTGGGCAGGCACTGGGAGATCCCTCATTTCATGATCTTCAACGGGTTTGGCTCGAGGGGTTGCACGACCATACCATACAGTGCGAGGAAGATGGTGGAATTGGTAATGAACGAAATTCCTCTACCCCGGCATATCGACCTGAGCAGGCTGATAAAGAAAGACTGAAATGTTGCGCCTCGTCGAATATGCCCATCAAAAAGTTGCCGAAGTCCTAGCCCCCGGAGATACCTGTATCGATGCAACCGCAGGCAATGGTCATGATACTTTATTTTTGGCAAAGCAGGTTGCCCCGGGAGGGAAAGTATATGCCTTTGATATCCAGGAGGAAGCCATTCGGGCGACTCAGGCACGCCTGAGTGGGGCCAATCTTGAAGACATCGCCGTACTCATTCCGGAATGTCATTCCATGGTTAGGCAATCCATCCCCTCCCACCTCTCGGGACAAATTGCCGCCGCCACCTTTAACCTCGGTTATCTGCCTGGCGGAGACCATGCACTTTGCACCACACCTGCGAAAACGGTGGAAGCTATCCATGGATGCTATGAGCTATTGAAACCAGGAGGGCATCTGAGCGTCCTTTGCTATCGCGGGCACGAGGGCGGCCCGGAAGAAGCCGTGGCAGTGGAATACTGCTTAAGGGAGGCGGGTTGGACAATGGAAGAAACCCCTGGGGGAACGGGCGGGCATTCCCCTATCCATTTTCTGGTAAAAAAGGCAGCCTAGAAGGGATTTTGTGGGTCCACATCCAACTCATAATCCACCCCGGACAATCCAAAACCAAAGAGCCTGAGGAACTCATCCTGATACTCGGCAAAATTGGTCAGGCCAAGAAGGTTGCCTGAGTTCACCTGGGGCCAAAGCTCCATCACCTTTTGCTGAACCTCAGGGGCCATCTCCCAGTCGTCCAAGCGGATACGGCCGACATCATCGAGGTCAAGTGATGCATTTTCGCCATAGAGGCGGTCCTTGAAAAGACGATTGGTCTGTTCGATGCAACCCTCGTGGGTGCCCAGTTCACGCATGACCTTAAAAAGCATGGAAATGTACAGGGGCACCACTGGTATGGCCGAACTGGCTTGGGTGACCACTGCCTTGTTTACGGAAACATAGGCACTGCCACCGCAGGCTGCCTTCATGGCCGCGTGCAGTGAATGCCCCACCTTCTCCAGGTGGGCTTTAGCTCGACCAATGGTGCCATTGCGGTAGATGGGCCAGGTGACCTCCGGGCCAACATAAGAATAAGCGAGGTTCACACAGCCCTCAGCCAGTAAACCTTCCTGGATGAGGAGATTGGTCCATAACTCCCAGTCTTCTCCACCCATCACCTTTTCGGTCTGTGAAATTTCATCATCGTTGGCAGGGTCAATGGTGATCTCCTTCACTTCCTTACGGTCAGTGTCGAGTGTCTTATTTTTGTAGATCATACCCACGGGTTTTAGGCAGGCACGGTAGGTATGCCCGTCGGTGGGGTCAGTGCGGCGGGGAGAGGCGAGACTGTAGATCACCAGATCGAATTGGCCGCCCATTTCGTGGGCTTTCTTTACCACCTCCGCTTTGCAATCATCGGAAAACGCATCCCCATTGATATCGATCGCAGTCAGCCCTTTCTCCCTGGCCAACTTTTGAAAGGCGGAAATATTATAGTGCCCGGCACTCCCCAATTTTTCCTCTTTGGGCTCGCGTTCAAATGACACGCCAAGTGTTTCGGCATTGCACCCGAAGGCGGCGGATATGCGACTGGAAAGACCGTATCCCGTGGATGCTCCCAGTACGAGCACGCGCTTTGGCGTCTTACCGCCTTCAAGGATGAGCTTGGCGGCGGACTCGGCCTGCTGCCTGACATTTTCAAGGCATCCGTGAGGGTGGGAGGTGATGCATACAAAGCCTCTAATTCTCGGTTTGATAATCATAAAGAAGAAACAAAAAAGGTGGTACAGTGATTGAAGTTGTTGCTTCCCTCTCATAGCAAGATAATACTGGGTAAGCAAAGCAGAATTCCATGAATAACAAAGGATCGAGGAAAAAAAACCGAGGTTTCCCCAGCCAGCAATCCCTCGTGGCCCGTTTTATGGGCTTACCCTCCGGATCTGTGGCATATCCTGCCCGCCCGCCAAAATCGATGCATGACCTAGTCGACAAAGTTTGGGAAGACTGGGGAATCTCCAAGGAAGAAACTCCTGAGACCACCATCTCTGGAAACTGGCAAAAAATTGTCGGAATTAGGTTCGCGGGGAAGTGTGCCCCCATTAGCCTGTCCAAGGACGGTCAGACTTTGCAAATTAAAGCTGCTAGCAGTACCATTAAGCAGGAAATCAGTTTCCAAAAGAAGAGTATCCTTTCCAAAATCAACGCCCTCAAAAACTGCACCGATATCAATACCCTGAGGATTTACTAATTCCACCGACGGGCGGTGGTTGGGTCCGGGAAATTTATTGTGTTTGCTTAGCGGGACGGTATCGCCTCGCAACCTCAACGAAAAGTGCGGAACCTGCAGCCATAAAAAGGGTCCAAAACCAAAACTCCTCCGAGCCTTGGAGGTGGGAATTGCCGGACTCATCGATCAAAATAAATTTCACGGCTGAGGTCAGGTAGTTACCCAATGATACGGTCAGTAAGAAAAGGGCCATGACCAAAGACTTCATTTCGCGAGGAGCCTGGGTGTAGGCAAATTCCAGGCAGGTAATCGAGACCATCACCTCAGAGGCCGTTAAAATCAGGCAGGCCAGAATTTGCCAACCCACATGGAGAGACTGCCCGGCCTCGACACATTCCTGTACTCCGGTGGCGACCAAAAAGGCAAGAACCATTAACCACAGGCCAATGCCCATCTTCCGCAATGGGGTGAGCGGAAAAAACTGATCGACCCAGGGATAGATGAAGCGGTTAAAGACGGGCACAAGGAGAAGGATGAAAAGAGGATTAAACACCGCTGACACCTGAGCAGGGAGGATTTCATAACCAGCAAACAAAGGAAACCAGGCAGGCAATGTGCGGTCCAACGCCCTGCACTGTATCTGCCAAAGTGTACCAATCTGATCAAACAATGCCCAGAAGAGGACGACAAAGGAAAAGATTAACCACAACCTCGCGAGTGCATGCAGGTTTTCTGTTTTTAGGAGCCCGGTAAAGTAGGACTTGCCCGCGGGAGGTATGTGAGCGAAGTGATGACGACCCATCCAAAAAAGAAGGGTTGCCAGGGCCATCAATATGCCCGGCAACCCAAAAGCATAGTGATGACCAAAAATCAAATCTCCCTGCCCCTTGGAGCCTACCAACCACTGAAAATAAGGGTAGATCCTTGCACCCATTGTCCCCTCTTCGAGCCTCGCTTCGAGCAAAAAAGGAGTAAGAAGACCGGAGCAAAATGCCCCAACATTGATCGAGAGATAAAACCATCCAAATACCCTCGGTAACAAACTCAGATTTGCCGGACAAAATTGATCACCAACATGGGCGGATACGCAGGGCTTAATCCCTCCTGACCCAAAAGCAATCAAGAGCAACCCAAGGAGGAGCACGGTTTTGGTCTCCCCATACCACCCCATCAAGGCAAGGCAGGCATGCCCTAAGCAGTAGACCAGGGAAAGAATGAGAATGGTGCGGTACTTTCCGAGAAATGCATCGGAGAGGAGCCCCCCCAGTATGGGAAACAAATAGGCCGAACCGACAAAGAGATGCACCCAGGCCTCCGCCTCCTTATTACCAAAAACATCTAGTGAGCCGTCCGGTTGGGCCAGGTACATCGTCATGTACACCAGCAATATGGAGCGCATTCCATAAAAGGAAAAACGCTCCGCAAATTCGTTGCCCACAATGTAGGGCATGCCTGGGGGCACGCCTTTGGTGGGAAGCGCGTTCGTCCTGTAGGGTTTCACAGTCCGTTAATTTCGCTCAAGTTGCTCGACTTCTTTTCTCCTTCTCGCCTCACGGTCGAGGTCTTCCATAATCGATGATTTTTCTTGGGTTAAAGTCTCAGCGTCATCCTGGTTTTTGCCTGCCTGTCTCTCCCTTATATGCGGGAGTAAGCATACCACCAGTCCAAATGGGCACAGTATGAAAACGGGAGCTAAAAAATCCGCCCAAAGGCAACCAGCAATTAGAAAGTAACAGGAAATGTGCAAATAAGTCGTAAGCTTTGACATGGGTGATGGGAAATTTGCATTAAATCAAAATAAGTTGAGAGGAAAACCCTTTTATCGATGAAGAGCAATTTATGCTACCAGCATGGCCTAAAGCTTTTGATTAAATTAAGTGAATGCCCCCAATATCTAATTTGCACATGGAGATTCATTTATTTGGTTAACCTAAAGTTTCTATTCGACAGCTCAAATATTGAGGGTTACTGCATGAATAATATGCATTCGTATTTTCAATTTTTTATTCTGATCTCTTTGTGCTTACTTTTATGGGGGTGCGAGAAACCAGGCACCGCGAATTCCCTGAGTGAAGTTGAGGAAAAAGAACCTGTGCCGGTGGCACCTCAACCGGTCTCTGCGGTGTCCGCTCCTGAACCCTTGCCCGAGAAAAAAACAGCCAAGGAGGCAGTAGAAATTGCTGAAGAAATCCCATTGCCCGAAAAGAAGTCAGCCCCTGTACAGCCTCCTTTTTCAGACGAACTCCTGCGAGCTGTGCAAAATTGGCAAATGATCCCCAAGTCTGTCTTTCCCCTCAAAGCAATTAGTCTTTACCGGAAGGTCGACTTAGAAGCTAAAACCTCCAGTGGAAAAGTAATTGCCACCTCGGTTGCCGATATTGGTGAAGAGGTAACTGCGTTGGGAATTGACCAGGGAAAACTTGTGGTTGCTTCCCCCAATATGGTTAAATTGCGCGGAATCGTTGAATTAGATCAGACCGATTTCAAGCAAATGGTCGCTTACCTTTTTGAGTTACGAAAGGAACAAAGGGAGAAACTCAAAAACCGTCCCAAACTTACAAAGCAAGTTGATCGGGCTTCCGACGCAACTCATGACACTCAGGAAGTTGCAGAGGACTTCATTCCTGACCCCCTCGATTTTGGGCACGGTCGGTTTTGTATATGTAAAGAATGCAGGGAAAAAAGGCTTGCCCAGTCAGTTAGCCTGAAATCAGGGCACGGATTGGAACCCTGATTGTTTGCCGGGGCTGAATCTTAATGATGGAAAAGAAGAAAAAAAGAAAGACCATCGAAATCGGTGACCATGTAAAGGAAATCACTGCCTCCAAAGGAAGTAAAAAGCGTTGCGGTGAGGTTTTAATGATTCTTCATGACGACCCCAGTGACCCCACCTGCGAGTGCATGGAGGTCGACCCTGACGACCTCTCCCCCCTCGAAAAAAAAGCCGACGGAATCCAGTTATTTAAGACGAGGAGATCGAAACTGAAGCATTATACACCCATCAAAAAACTCTTCGCCAAAAAAACCTTTGATAAAGGAGATGTTATTCAGCATAGAAAAGGGTCGCGTATCAAATACGGTAGAATTGTATGCTTTGTTCACCCTGATGGACTGTATTCCAAGTCACATGAGGAGGGCTACAACGGCAAAGATCTTCTCGATTGTGTGGAAATAGACAAGAAACCCGGCTTACTGCAGGTATTGGGTCCAGACGGCGAACCAAAACGCTTTCAGGCCAAAGGGAAGGAGTGTAAAATTATGAAAGTGATCACCACCGACTCCAAAGGCGAAGAAACCACCATGCACCGGCTCGACATCCCTGAAGAACCTTTGTACTGATAATAAAAACTAACTAACCAGCAGAATTTCTTTATCCAGTTCCTGCTTGGAAATTTGAATGTTTTTATCTCCTTTGATTTTATAAGGAGACACTCTGACCCTTTTTTTTATTCCCGACGAGAGTGCAATATTTACAGAAATGGAACTTCCCGACCACCGGGTAAAGCACCAAAGTATGGGGTAGGCAGCAGTCAAATACTCCACCACTTCCTCCCGGTTCAAGTAATAAATGTTTTCAATACATTTAACCATGGGCACAAAAAAGTCGCACCCGGTTAGGGTGCGACTTTTGAAGAGAATTCAAATTAGTTGCTATAAGCACCATTCTTTATTTTCTGGCAGGAAGCGATGGAAATACCATTTGCCTCTGCTGCCTGATTTAGAGTCTTGCCCTCCGACAAAGCACGCTTCACCGACTCTATAACCTCGGCAGTAATCTTGCCACGCTTTGATTCAATACCAAAACGTTCATTGAAGGCACTCTTAGCAATTGGAGGCAGGCCATTGACATAGCATTCCAAGTAATCAACAACAGATCGGAAAACTTTTCTGCCATCTGGGCGAACATGACGCTTGTGGTCGTCCTTAATCAAAGAAAACAGGGCCGAGTTGTCTTTTTTCTTGGGCTTGGTTTTCTTGGATTTGATCTTTCTTTCAATTTTAGCTTTTAGCGCTTTGAGTTCTTTTACATCATCTATGTTATTTATATCCATAAGGGGGAGAGAATTAGTGGTTGTGTAAGGGAATTAATATTGAAAATACTAAATTATTTTTCTGTCAAGACTTCTATACTGTATTGCTTCTAGTAGATGTATTTTTTCGATATCTTTTGCGTGGGCAAGATCGGCTATAGTTCTGGCAACTTTTAAGATACGGTTATAGGCCCGGGCGGATAACGACAAGTCATTCATTGCCTTATTAAGCAAAAGGGCGTCATCTGGGTTAATCTCACAAATTTGGCTGATTAAGGAGTCGGGTATGAGTGAATTGGTGGAAACCGGAATAGTTTTGTATCTTTCCTGCTGAATATTTCTACATTCAGAAATACGGGCTGCCATAATTTGAGAGGACTCCCCTTTTTCCAAATTTTGTAGTTCTTCCACCTTGACTGCAGACGCCTCCACATGAATATCAATGCGGTCAAGCAAGGGACCGCTAATCCTGTTGCGGTACTTATGGATCTGCGGAATGGAGCAGCGGCAAGAATGATCCGGAGAACCTAAAAACCCGCATGGGCAAGGGTTCATGGCCGCAATGAACATAAACTGGGCAGGAAGGGTTATTTTCCCCGCACTGCGGGAAATGGTGACCTTGCCATCCTCCAAGGGTTGGCGCAAAACCTCCAATGCAGACCTCTTAAATTCAGGCAGTTCATCGAGAAAGAGAACTCCGTGGTGTGCCAGGGAAATTTCGCCAGGACCAGGTATCGTACCCCCGCCTATCAGACCGATATCACTGGTGGTATGGTGGGGAGACCGGAAAGGGCGCTGACAGTCATCAGGGTTGAGGTTTTCGTGTTCGCTGATGGAAGAAAAAATATTGAGAATATCCAACAGTTCATCATGACTTGGAGGCGGAAGGATCGATGGAACTCTTTTGGCAACCATGGACTTCCCTGAACCAGGCGGGCCGACCATCAAGAAATTGTGCCCCCCAGCCACGGCTACCTCCACCGCACGCCGTACATTCGACTGCCCCTTGATATCAGAAAAATCAGGCAGGGATATTGGGGGCTGGCGGTTTTGCGGAAGACCCACCTCCGCATTGCATGGCTCAAGCTCGACCTTACCGCACAGAAAATCAAAGGTTTGGGAAAGGGAGTGGACCCCAAAAATAGAAACCCCTTGCACTACCGAAGCGACTTTGGCCGACTGCACTGGAAGTATTAGGCCTTTCATGCCCATACTCTTGGCAAGAAGGGCAATGGCAATTGCCCCCCTGACCGGCCTAACCTCACCGGATAATGAAAGCTCGCCCGCCAAAAGGTATTCCGACATCGCAGGGTTACCATTTTTGCCCATAGCTCCAAGCAAACTTACAGCAATGGGCAAATCAAAAGAAGACCCCTCCTTGCGTAAGTCACTGGGCGCCAGATTGATGGTCACACGGGTGCGGGGAAGCGGAAATCCGCTATTGGTCAGACTGGAGCGCACACGGTCCATCGCCTCTTTAACTGCAGCATCCGGCAATCCAACCAACACAACTCTGGGGTCTCCCCTTTCGCCACTATTGGCCTCGACCGTGACAATTCTTGCAGTCACTCCCTGCAGGCAGGCTGAATTGGTGGTCGCTAGCATAAAAAAACTTTCGTTATTTGGGCAGCTAAGAAACAGACCGTTCGCGTATCAAGGCGGATACAGGTTTAAATTCGCGGTGCTCCGCATCTTTGAGAAATGAATAAGCCACCGTCTCGAGGGGGATTACGGAAGCCCCAAGACTACGTAACTGCGAAAGAGCGACGGTTGAATCATGCACCCTTCTCCCTGCCACACAGTCATTCAAAATGGTAACCGTCAGTCCACTCTGTAGAGCATCAAGGGCTGTGAGGTAGACACAGATAGATGTTTCCACTCCTGAGAGAAAAAGATGGGAAGCACCTGACTTGTTAAGTTCCTCAATAAATCCAGGATTCCCAAATGCAGAAAAAGAGTTTTTGGAGATAACCGGAGTGCCGTTCCCAACTTCGAGAAGACCTGGAACAGTAGGCCCGAGTTTTTCCGGCACTTGCTCTGTGATAATGGTCTGGATATTCAAGAGGCGGCAAATCTTAACCCACAAGACATTTGACTCCATTAAGCAATCTTTCCCGCTCATATTTGCAATTAACCTCTCCTGCAAATCCATAACCAAGGCAATTTTTGTATTATTTGTAGTCATCGGTAATTGTTATTTATCTTATCGCGCAATTAGTATAGCAAATCATTTGTGGAATATCCGACATGGAAAGTGCTTAGCCTCAAATTTTTTAGTTATTTTGTAAAAACCTGCTCCTTCCGTGGGTTTATATGTTGTGCCTTGGTCATTGGACTGACCTTGCCCACCTCGTGCAACCGTAATAAAGCGGATCCCACCAAAATCACCATCCGCCCCAGGGTATTTATTGAGGGGGCCGCCCCCGTTCCTATTTTGGACGAATATGACTTCACCAGTGTGCAACTGGGGACCTTTGCAGATGTATTTAGTGAGGATGGTGATGGTAGGATTTTCGCCCTTTGGTTATCCACCGACAGGCGCTCGGCCATCACCCTCCAAAAGGAAACTTCACGCCACCTAGGCAGAAGGTTGAGCTTGGTGGCCGACGGCCAGGTAATCGCTGTCCATCCAATTGAGAAAACGATTACTAATGGTTACATCCCCTTTCTTTTCGTTAATAAAATCCCAGAGGAACGAGTGATGTATCTCTACAGTAAACTAAGCGAGTCCCTCGTGCACCTCAAAGCCGAGCTTCAGGACCTGAAGAATTGATCAATTACTATTCCAATGTTTTACTGGCTAGTGTACTGGTCTCAACAACTGTATTCAGTACATACGCCAGTGAAGCTCCTTTTATCCTTTCTTGGCCAACCCCCAACCCCGCCTTTGCCCAGGGCCATGGCTACCATACTTTCCTGCAAAAGACCGGCCCTGACAAAGATTTTTCCTCCGGTGCATATGGGTGCGTCCGCAACAACGGCTATAAGTTCCATGAAGGAGTGGATCTATTTCCAGTCAAGAGAGAGGTAAGCGGACGGGCAATTGACAGTATATTTTCAGCAATGCCTGGCAGGGTTGCCTACCTAAACAATGACTCGACCAAGAGCAGTTACGGCAGGTACATTGTGCTGGAACACGACCAATTTCGTCCTGTTCTCTATTCTTTGTATGCGCATCTTGATTCGTTTTCCCCATCCCTAAGGGTCGGCCATTCCGTAAAGGTGGCTGAAGTATTAGGGAAAATGGGCAACAGTTCTTCATTTGGCATCCCCCTTAACCGGTCTCATTTACATTTCGAAATTGGCATTCGTCTAAGCGATAACTTTCAAAATTGGTATAACCGCAAGACCTTTAAGAGCCCAAACACCCACGGAAACTTTAATGGCTTCAACCTAGTTGGAATCGATCCACTTCCTTTTTTCAAACTCTACCAGTCGGGCAAAATGAAGTCGCCGGCTGACTATATAGGCGGCCTAAATGAAATCGTATCTGTGGCGGTAAAAAGCAACCTAAAGCCGAGCATTCTTGCCATTAACCCAAGCCTCAACCACTCGCCCGTCTCGACCGACCATCAAAATAATGGCTGGGTTTGCCGGTTTGGCCCTTATGGCATACCGTTATCATTTGAAAGAGCCTCGATCGAGGGAACGAAAAACATTGAGGTGCTTTCCTTTAGCGAATCCGCAGATCGTGGGTTTTGTAGAAAACTGGTCGAGCAAAGAAATAATTTGCTGATGCCTTCTAAGCAACTGGAGGCCTACATTGAAATCCTCTTCACCAACTGATCCAACGGTAGCATTGGGGGGGCTGGTTCTCGCGGTTTTCGTAACCCCGCATGGATTTGGTCACGCCACAAGGGTTGGAGCGGTACTGAGCAGCCTATCAAAAAGAGTCCGGATTTCGAAAATTATATTTCTAGGCAAGACTCCAACCTGGTTTTGGCAGGGCACTCTTTCACCAATGTTGAATTACCTATGCTTGGAAGAGAATACAGATGTTGGGCTCGTCCAAAGCACCCCATTTGCCCACAACCTTACCAAAACAAAAAGAAAACTTGATGATTTTTTTGAACAGGAGAAAGATCGGGTAGATCTTCTCTGTAAACAACTTCAGAAGCATAGAGCCGACTTGGTTATTTCCGACATTTCATCGCTGGGCATACAAGTAGGCAACAAACTGGGCATCCCCAATATCCTGATAGAAAATTTTACCTGGCCCTGGATCTACGAGTCATACGCCAAGAATGATTTGTTTTTTCGCAAGTCAGCGGATCGCTTGAGAAAGTGCTATGAGTTGGTTGACTTGCGAATTCAGTGCTCTCCCTGTTGCGAACACGCACCGGGCGGGAAGATCATTTCACCGGTTTTCCGTCGCCCTTCATCAACGATTGAGGAAACGAAAAACAAACTGGGCATCTCTGAAGATTTCTTCCTGATCTCAACAGGAGGAATCTCTCTTAACCCTGGTGACTACGATTTCAAATCCTGTGGAATTTCGCTCGTTATTCCATGCTCAATTGATGAGGTTCATAGGGAAAAAAACGCCCTGTACCTGCCAATCAATTCAGGAATTTATTTCCCGGACTTAGTCTATGCATCATCCGCTGTTATCGGTAAAGCGGGGTACGGCACGATCTCCGAGGCATGGGGTATGGGCAAACCCTTTTTCGGGATATATAGGAAGGATTTTGCAGAGTCTGGAAAACTTCGTGAATTTGCTCAGGCCAACCTTCCCCACCAAGAAATCACCGAAGAAGAACTCCGTGACCTCTCCTGGCTTAGCCATTTTCGCCCCCCAAAAAACAAGGTCACAATCAGAAAAGAGAACGGCGCTGACCAAGCAGCGAACTTAATTTGCCAGTCCTTCGGCCTTTGAAGTTATTAGAACGAGGATATATTTTAAAATTTAATGGACACCGCAAGAATCAAGCCGAGCATGCCCAACTCCGGCAATCTTTGCGGTGATGTGCTTGCGGGCATACTTACCCTTTTCGCATATTGCCTGATTGCCACAAAAATGAATTCTCCCTGGGCACACATCACAAAAAAAGCAGACGCCCTAAATACGACCTCCGTGTTATGGGAGATTCCTGTGGACCGAAAACTGATGTATGCAGAAGCAAACCCCGCACTGCCTGAAAATGCCCCTGATCAGACGGACCTCATTTCCACCAAAGATCAGCAGGCCGCCCAACCCCTTGATTCAGTAGACCTTTCCCAGCAACTGAGCCCCCTCCCCCAACTTAATGGAAGTACGCAAAACTTAAAAGTGGTTAGTGCTAGCACACCTTCCCATAAGGAAGAACCTCGATCAACATCTACGGTCACCCAACCCGCTCAGCTCTCTCCTGTTCGTGCAGCCCATATGCCCCAGGTACTTAACGACCCAATACTAGATCAAGGCAAGGAAGGTCACTCCTTTCAACCCAAGGAAACAAGTCAGCCTACTGAAAAGAAAATTATCAATCTAACCACAAGGCAATCTGACGGAACTGAAGATCTAAAAACCTCCATTTCTCCCTCTAATGTCTCCTACCAAAGACAAAGACCCGCCCTCAATCCCTCAGTCACCAACGGCCCCTTGCTATCCAACAAAAAGCCAGCACCGAGGGTGGGAAAGGTAGGAATCGAATGCAAACTGAATCCGTTCGGGGTTTATGTGCAGAAAATGCTCTCTGCAATCGAACAGCAATGGTATCAGTTAATCATCGGTTCGCGCTCTTACATACAATACGACCAATTTCCGCGGAAAATAATTTTTAAATTCTCTCTTCTTTCCAGCGGCAAGATTGATGCACTTACGCAAATCGAAGAAAACACTTCCAATTTAGGTGTCGAATTATGCAGGCAAGCCATAGCATCACGTTCACCGTTTGGGGAATGGGACGAAGAAATGATTAATTCCTTTGGGCACTCGGACAAAGTCACTATTACCTTTGAATACAAGTAATGAAGAACTTAAACGAAGAGGAAGCTTTTCCCTTGGATCGAAATTGTCATGTAATTGGAAATCATAAAGAAACAGGCATCTGGGCCATTGAAAAAGCCCCCGGCGTGCTTACACATCCGAACAATAAAAATACAGGAAAAGGCTCCAGGAAGCAAAGAACCTTATTGCGAGCAGATTACGACCTCGACGAGGAAACTTACATTTGGGAGGACCGTTTAGGAAATCCGTGCAAGGTTTATTTAGTGCATCGTCTCGACTCAGCTACATCCGGCGTCATCCTAATCTGCACAAATGCAGAAGTTTCTAGTGTGCTAAAAAAAGCATTTCAGCAGCAAAAAGTCGCCAAAACATACCATGCGATTGTACGAACGAATGGTCCCCTAAAATCAACTCATTGGCATGATAAACTTTTTGAGGTTAAGGAAAAAGGGAAAGTAAGAGTAAGATGGGGAAATCGTGGAATTGACTCGGTAACAGATGTAAAACTTCTCCAGGCAGTGCCCAACAGCCCCTTTTCCCTACTCAGACTAAAACCCAAAACCGGAAGGACACACCAGTTGCGGGTGCAATGCGCAAAAAGAGGAATGCCTATCTTAGGAGATCGTACATACGGTGATTTTGGTCTGAACAGGACAGTCGCACAAAATTCAAAATCCAATCTCTTATATTTACACGCTACTGAAATATCACTCACCATAGAGTTACCACATAATGTTGATACTACCTTAACATTTGAGTCATCACTTCCCCGCTATTTTAGAAACCTTCTAAGCTCGAACTGAAAAGGTAAAGCAGGGTTCGAGGCATTAAGTTTTAGAAGTCAAAGTTTGCTGAAACTTCAAGCACATGACCCTGCACACGACTAAACGTTTGCGAAGAAGCAGTCAGGAAGTGACGATAATCCAAGGATAATCCCCAGAAGTTGGAGATACGATATGACCAACCCAGTAAAAAGTCATAAGCAAAACAAACTTCATGCTCAGAGGCTACACCTAACGAAGTTAACCCTATTCCAATACCAGCCCTGAAGTCAGCCTGATCACCCATTGCATTTTCTAGGATAAACCTAGAGAAAAAATTGTGAAGTGTCGCGTCACCTCCCTGATTCAAATCATAAAGAATATAGGAATATTCTCCCTCGACACGGATCGCTCCAAAGTCTCGCCCGACTCTCAGTCCAAACAGAGGTCCATTACCTGCCTGGTTCACCTTTCCGTTCACGGTTAAATCATCAGGGAAAACGACCCCCATGAATGGTCCAAAATAATAGCCGAGTCTACGCTCGGGGGACTTTGACTCGTATAATGCCTGGTAGGCCTCAGCTACATTAGCTGAACCTTGACCTTGGGAGTCATCTACATTGGGTGTTACATTAGACGCAAAGGGGTACAAAGGGTCGGACGATTTGTAACCTGGACTCGATACCACTTGCTGCTGCCACTCCGGGATCGATTCAGTTGGTGGCGGCGAGGGAACAAAATTTACAGTAGGTGGCTCACTAAAATCAGGCACTTCAGAAATATCCTCCTGTACTGACTCTTCACCGACTTCCAAACCTGCGGCAGGAGTCAATGATTGAAAGGAGGTGCCCTGACTTAGGACATTGTTAATGTAGTCCTTGTGCTCTTGAGCCTTATTCCTGAGTAAAAGAATCTTTTGGCTAAGGTCCGTCTCACCGAAAAGAGGCAGGTTTGCAAGGAAGCATACAAAGGTGGCTAAAACAAGTAACTGAGATCTAGGCAAAGACATTCTCATTTAACAATTTGAGACCGATAGTCCCTGATATTAAGCACAAAAAAAGCGCCGGGCGGTAGATTGGCGGGAACCGCCCGGCGCGGGTGTGGTGGATGGGAAATAAGTTATTCACATTGCAGGTAACTCTTATTCAATGCAATACAATTTTTCATTGGTTCGAATGAAGAGAAATCCATGGCTAAGGGCAATCGATGCTCGGGTAAGATCATCGTAAGTGCCACCCATTTTAACATCGTGAAGAACGGAACCGCTTACCGCATCGATTACCAAAACCTCAGCATTGTGATTCATAATAAAGATTTTCCCATCCCCTCCGGTGGGAGAACTTCTCCACTTGTATTTACCGGGAAGAGAAACCTTCCAAATTACTTTACCATCTTCAGGATTGAGGCAGGAAAGATTCTTTTTTACATCACTGAGGACATAAAATTTATCATTAAAAAAGAGCGGTGTAGGCACATCCGAGGTCACAAAACCGGCACCAGACGAGTCCCATGCAAGTTGGGCAGTTTCTGAAGCCCCCCCCTTTCCCTGATTGATTGATACTGCATAAACTGGAGCCCCCTTGGGTGCACAAACCAAGGCTTTCCCCGCCCCAATAACTGGCGAAGGCACCAACCGCCACCACGCCTGCCTGTGGCCAACATTCCAGGTCCCCCAGCGCCACTGCTCAGCACCAGTGTCGGGGTTGTGACTGCTGAGAAAATCGCCGCCAGCTAGTAGTAAATTGCCTTGATGGGGAATGAGGGTGGTAAATGATTCACGGGATTCCATCACCGCCAGAGTGTTTCTTTGGTGCACCCAGATGACTTCGCCATCTTTGAGGTCAAAGCAGTAGATATTGGATAGTGCACCCGGCTTTCCCCTGCCATGGACTGGTTCGTTACGCTGAAGGACGGGCAGGTAAAGCTTACCCTGATGGAGAGTGGGACTCGCTGAAAATGTCCACTGAAAGCAAAAATCGCCAAAGTCTTTTTGCAAATTCCTGCGCCAAAGAATATCTCCTGAAATGCTCAAGCTTACGAGGTCGCCATTACCATAAAAAAAGACGACCCCATCCCCATGGGCTACCGGGGATGGACTTGCATAATTTGATTTGGAATCAAGCTGATGAATTAAGCCATCCCCATTTCCTGGGCGGTACCCGCTACCCACATTTTTGTTCCAAACAAGAGAGCCATCTGCCCGGTTTAGGCAAATTGCGGCCAACCCAGGGTTTTCAGCCGAAGAACTTACCGTGGATATATACACAAAATCTCCATGGATAATGGGAGTTGAAGCAGATGCTCCGGGTAAATCATAGGTCCACCTGACCCCTTCATTCGGACTGAACTTAGCTGGGTATTTGAGGTTGCCTCCGGCTGAACCATTGTAGCTTGGTCCACGCCAATTCGACCAATCCGCTGCCCCGAGGGACAGCGATGTAAACAGGCACAGGACAAGGGTAAGGGGAAAAGGAAATTTGATTAGATTAGTCATCAGAATAGGGGTTACTTTTTTAAATCCTCAATCGTATCAATCTTATGTTCATTTTCAATCCATTCCAGCACTGGATCAAGTTCAGAACCGCTGGATTCGCTGATTTCTTCCGTAAAGTCAGTTTCTATTTCTTTCTCCAGCGAGGAAAGATCCTTATGATGCACTGCATTCCGATATAGCCTGACTAAAAAAACCGAAAGGAGCAGCACCAGCAGGGAAAAGAAGCCCTCAAGCATGAGCCTTACTTAGCTGTTTTCGCTGGGGATTGATCGGGCAGAATCAGATCGGTTAGCTTTTGGGAAAGTTTGCCCAGGCAATTGCTAAGAGCACGCACTTCCGCGAAGGTAGTTTCATCCTCTAACAGGGAACTGGCCTGAAATGAATCGCGGAAAGTATCTCCCCCCAAATCACGAAGTTCAATGAGGGCGTCAAGTACAGCCTTACCATCAGATGATTTCTCAAAAGCAAGGATTGTGATAGCTATCTCAAACTGGGGTCCGTTTTTTCGCCGGTTTGGGAAGACCGTGTAACTAAGGGTCCCCAATCGCTGAGCTAAGTTGTTTCCAAGCACTCGGGATATCCCATCCCCAAGAGGTTCACCCCATCTCTTGTAATCACGGAACTCGACAGACTCCATCGATGGTCTGAAAACAAGTCGATTGTCCTTAAGGTATTGGGGGAGCTCGATCTCACGAAGGTAGAAAGTGGGGGCAGGCGAGACACGGCCGACCGATCCGTTCTGCTCATGATCGGGCAATGCGAGCAGGTAGAAGTCAGGCTCCACATGGTTGGCCTCCGGCAGGATGCAGGACTGCATCATCAATGTGCTTAAAAGGAAAAGCACAACGAGGGTTGTATTCTTGTTAGTCATTTTGGTTGGGCAAGGGCTTGCCTTGGAGAAATGCCTGAGGGTTTCTTTCCAGGAGGTCGGCTAGGGTTTTCAGAGACTTGGACATAGCACTAATATCGCGCAACGCCGTAACCGTGCCGTGGCGCAAGTCCGACTCGGGCAGTAACATTTCATTTAAAAGGGTGCTAAGTTGGGCCACTTTCAGGAAGGTCTCCCTCGCTTGCTCTGAAGTCGCGGTGATACTTGGCCCCGCACCGAGAAAGTTTTCCGAAAAATTAGCAAGAAAGCTCTTAGTCTGCTCGCTCAAGGAAACCAAGCCATCGCTCATACCCTTTGAATTAAACTGATCTAGTTTAACAGTGGCCACATCGATGAGCTGGCTGATTTGCTTGCTTAGTTTTTCCAGGTTTATGGACTCACTCAATTCAGCAAAGATGGAGCCTTTGCTGCGGATCAGACGGTGTCCGTGGACAAATTTCTCCTCGATATCCTGAACTGCATCCGATTGCTCCACATTTAGGTTAATATAAAGGATTCCCGTAACGAAACTTTCCTGAACCAATTGGCCGATGAGGCGGGGAAACACCTCTTTCTTAAAGTCACCCTGATCATCAAACACTTCGCTTCCCTCTAGAATCATGTGCCTCCTGACAAGGTCTCGGTTAATTTCCACCAAAACGGGAACCGGGCTTGATTCATAGGCATCCCCAAGGAAAAAACGCTCAACCCGGCCAATGCGGACACCGTTAAAGGTCACTTTTCCGCCCTCATGCAAACCAAAAACATTTTCGTTAAAAACGAGCACGAATTTTTCGTTATCTTCCCTCCACTGGGAAAATCCGCCGCTAAAAATGGCAAATCCAAGCAGGATTACAAACCCACCGATCGTAAACGCCCCGACCAGTGCACTATTTGCCAAATTCTTCATTTGCTTTCATCAAATACTTGGGCTCAATTTTGGCAACCTAGATGTTTTAACTCCTCCTTCCATCTAATCAGTCAAACTACGGGCAAAGAAATTCCTGACCTCGGAAACCGGAGAATTTTCTCTCAAGGTTTGAGGATGTCCATTGGCAAGAATACTTCTTGAATTTGCATCAAGAAAAATTCCGTTATCTGCAATTGCAAAGATGCTCTCGATTTCATGGGAAACCACAACGAAGGTAAGGCCAAGGTTTTGTTTGAGATCGAGAATTAACTCGTCCAACTTCCTGGAATTAACCGGATCCAATCCTGCGGAGGGTTCGTCGAAAAAGAGTACCTTAGGGTCGAGAGCCAGGGCCCGTGCAATCCCCGCCCGCTTTTTCATCCCCCCACTCAGTTGTGAGGGATAAAGGGATTCCGCCCCCCTCAGCCCAACAAGACCAATTTTGTACATTGCCAATTCCTTGATCTCCGGGGCACTGAGTCCAGAAAATGTTTCGAGAGGCAAGGATACATTTTCCAGTAAATTCATCGAACTCCACAGGGCCCCACTCTGGAAGAGAACACCCAAATTTCTCAAAATCCCCCAATCGGGTTCATGGCAACCATCCCAGAGCGCAGACCCATGCACAGTGATCTGCCCCGACCGTGGGCGTAATAAGCCCACCATCGAACGGAGCAGGGTGCTCTTACCACACCCACTGCCTCCCATGACCGCAAGACATTGTCCCTGCTCTACAGAAAATGTGACATTTTTTAGGATCGTCGAAGATCCATAACTGAGGCAAAGGTCTGAAACCTCAATGACAGGTTCACTAGGATCGGGGGCACTCATCTTAGACCAAGGTAACTGTAAGCCAGCTCAAAGAGAGCGTCAGCAATGACGATTAGCGTGATTGAAACCACCACTGATGAGGTCACTGACTTTCCCAGAGAAATGGAACTGTTGCCTGAATTGATTCCTTTGTAGCAACCCACCAGTCCGACAATCAGTCCAAATGCCAAACTTTTCCAGAGACCCGAATAGATTTCCCACATCGACAACAAAGCCGACTGGGTTTGCTCGAAGTAATGGAGTGCGGAAAAGCCCATTACCTGCGTCCCCACAGTAAGACCGCCCATAATCCCAACTATATCGGCATAGAGGGTAAGTAGAGGGGTCATCAGGAAAAGAGCCAGCGTTCTCGGCAGGACGAGGAAGTCGATCGCAGGAATTCCCAGCGTTCGCAGGGAGTCGACCTCCTCATTAAGCTTCATGCTTCCAATTTCCGCAGCAAAAGATGCACCGGTACGACCGGCCATCACAATTGCCACCATCAGCGGCCCCATCTCCCGCACCATCGCAAGACAAACCAGGTCCGCTGTATAGATAGTCGCATTAAACTTCTCCAGTTGTACACTTCCCACAAAGGCCATCGTCAAGCCGGTCAGGTAGGAAATAAGGGTAACAATCGGAAGTGCAGATGCCCCGCAATCACGGCAGGCAACAAGGAAATCGCGCCCACGGGCAAAGCTTTTTCCACGAATCAATCCCCATAAAAAGATCATCCATTTCCCCCAAAATTCCGCCACCCGTAAAAAGTTGAGGAGAATTTGCTCGAAAACAGAATCCTCTGCCCCGGATAGTGCCTCTACCCTACCATGCTCTAGGGATTCATTGGATTTGTTCTTTTCGAGCAGGTTGGCCAAACCCTCGGGCAAGGAAGAAAAATCAACTCCCGCTCCATGTGTTGATATCTTCTGCTCGATATTCTGAATGAAAAGCAGAAAAGAGGTGTCCCAGGTGAAATCATCCGACAGTTGGAACCTGAAGGTATTTTTGTCGCTTAGTTGACCAGCGAATGAATCGAACTCGGAAAGTCTGTCTCCCTTGGGATGACGAATTGTCCAGTCTCCCGAAAAGAGCAAAGAATAAAACCCATCCCCTTCTTCTATTTTCAGTAAGGGCCGAATGGGCTTTATAGTTTTGCCAGAATTAAGGTCCGTTGACATCTTGTTTAGCTTTCTATTACGCATTATGACTTACCGGGCAATCATCTTCGACTTGGATGGAACATTGATCGATCAGTTCAAGTCGATTCATTACGCCTTTGCCAAAACAATTGTGGAGATGGGCTATGAGGCCCCCACCTACGAGGAGGTCAAGCGTGCCGTGGGCGGTGCTTCCGAAGCGACCATGACCCTATTAATTGGTGAAGAACGAGCCAAGGAAGCGGTGGCACGGCTGAGGCCCATTTTTGAGCAGGTGATGCTAGATGGGCTCACCCCCCTCCCCTTTGCCCTCGACTCACTTTCCCGCCTGACTGAGGCAGGGCTGAAAACTGCTGTGCTGACCAACAAGTACGGACCGCACGCCCGTGCAGCCTGCGACCACCTGGGTTTTTCCCGCCACCTCGATTTTACTTTGGGGGCGGATGATACAGAATGGAAAAAACCTCAGTCAGAGTTGACGAATCATGTGCTCGCCAAGTTGGGAGTTACCGCCACAGAAACAGTTTATGTCGGAGACTCGCCCTATGACTACAAAACTGCAAAAAATGCGGCGTTGGATTGCATTTTAGTTGCCACGGGCACGCATTCCGCGAAGGAGCTTTTCTCCCTTGGGTCCACCGTTGTTCTCCAAGACCTCAATGAGGTAACAAACAAGTTACTCAACTCCAAAGGTTAATAATCCAAATTGGCCGGGCCATCACCAAGTTCAGTTTGACAAGCCAAGCTGGGTCCAAATAAACTGGTTATACCCTCATCCCTAACCCCCTATCGCTATGATTAGCACGCACGCACTGCCCTCCATTCGTAATGTTGTTTACACCGACAACAAGATCACCGAATTAGCCCAAGAGATTTCAGAGAAGGCAAGTTCGCTGAAATTAAACTTGCTCCTCATTGGCCCCGACGCCGAAACCCGTGCCCTGCCCATGGACACTTTTTCATCCATGACAAAAGAAATCTGGGTATGCCAATCCCTGCCCGAAGTTTTTCGCCACCGCTACCACGAGCAGGCTGACCTCTTTGTATTGCTTGGCGAACTACCTCACGCCTCGGCTATGGACTTCAAGAAATTATTGATGCAGAAAAATCGCCGAATTATTGAGGTTGTCGCACTAGGCTGCGAGGGCCAGCCCAGTTCCGACTTACCCGACAGATTGCTGGCAGAAATGACTGCCCTCGCCGAAAAGATTCAAACAGACAAGTGCTTGTCCGAGGTTGCCAAAGCAGACGACCTGTCCGCATCGGGTCAGTTCCGTGAATCCAACTTTGGTCAACTTGCAAGCGAATATGAGGACTTGCGGATTGCACTCTTCGAAAAACTCAGGGGGAGTCCGGAACTTTTCCTGCAAAAAGAGATCAGTAAGATTCGCCCAAACTAAACCTGCACTTCTGGATTATTGTTTGAGTATTAGCAGGTGGCTCCCTACTGGGACGAGCACAGCCAACTGAATGGCATCTGCATTCGACACCTGAATGCACCCTGAACTTGCCGGACTGCCTAGCTTTGCCTCATGGTTGGTGCCATGGATATATACAAAGCGTGCAAAAGTGTCCACATTGCCACCCAAGTTCACATCCTCCTCTAACCCCCTGAGCCTGAGGATCCTGGATGTAATTAAATTGGCAAGCTGATCCTCGCTGGGCATTTCCCAGTAACTGAAACCAGTGCTTCTCCTACCCTTAAAAACCGTTCCTTCTGCCTCATCCTTCCCAATGACTTCGGAGACCTGGTGCATTCCCCAAGGTGTGCCGAGGGAATTTTCCTTACAGGATGGCGGCAATTTTGAGGTAGAAATCACATATGTTTTGACAGCTTCGTCACCATTATAAAGATACATCTTTTGTTCCGGGATCGAAGCGACGAGCACGACATCCGTTCTCATCAGCCTAAGCCTTCCGGTCTCTTCAAGGTAAAATTTAAAACTCTCCATCATAGAATCCAATTGAAAAAATATCGCATAGGAATCGTAGGGGCCACCGGTGCTGTTGGCCAAGAAATTATTGCCCTTCTTGAAAAAAGAAATTTCCCTGTGGGTGATCTTAAGTTGCTCGCTTCCGCCCGGTCCGTGGGCAAGGAAATACAGGCCTTTGGTACCTCAAACAAGGTGGAGGAAACCACGCCTGATTCCTTTGAAGGGCTTGATTTCGCCATTTTTAGTGCCGGCGGCAATAACTCCGTCCAGTTCGCTCACGAGTCGGTGAAGCGCGGTTGTGTCGTCATTGACAACAGTTCTGCGTTCAGGATGGACCCAGGAGTTCCCCTTGTTGTACCTGAAATCAATGGAGATGCCCTCGAGAAGCATCAGGGCATAATTGCCAATCCTAACTGCTCAAGTGCGGTTGCTCTGATGGCTCTTTACCCGTTGCACCGCCGGTTTGGACTAAAGAAATTCATTGCCTCAACCTATCAGGCTGTGTCAGGGGCAGGTGCATCGGGCCCCATATCTTTGGATCAGGAAATCCGGGAAAAAATATCTTCCAGCCCGGTAGCGGATAAGATCGATTCTGCCTTTGTTCACCCCATTGCCTTTAACCTGATTCCTCACATCGACCAATTCCGGGAGGACGGTTACACCAAGGAAGAACTGAAGATGAAAAATGAGTCCCGTAAAATCCTTGGGGTTCCTGGGCTTCAGGTATCGTGCACCTGCGTACGCGTACCTGTTTATCGTGCCCATTCCATTTCAATTAACGCGGAATTTAAGACCGGCGTAAATGCACCCGATGCACGCGAAGCTCTCCAACAATTCCCTGGCCTCGATTTGGTTGATTCCCCCAAGGATAACCTCTACCCAATGCCCATTGAATGCTCCGAGGTGGAAAACTGCAAAGTTGGCAGATTGAGAGTGGATCATGCCCTCGATAACGGACTGGCTTTCTGGGTGGTCGGTGACCAACTTTGGAAGGGTGCTGCCCTCAATGCCATACAGATTGCCGAGGCAATGATCGAAAGAAAGTGCCTGCGTTTTATCTCATAATATAAAATATGGCAGGAATTTTGCTACATTGGGTGCATGAACCCAATCATTGCATCCAGTCTGGTCAACCTAGGTAAGGATTTTCTGGCAGGCGGAATACAGGTTTTCCAACCATCGAAAACTGCCCCGCTGCCTTCTTCCTCTCGAATTTTCACCTCTGAACTAGAGAGTGCCCAAAATATAGGAATCCAGCAAGATACCGTCCTTACCTCCAAGGAACTCAATCAGATCAAGGAGCAACTCTTGAATGACCCAAAAATTCGCGATTTCATCGAGCAGAACCTGGGCAATACAATCCACTTAGACAAGCTCGCCAACGGTTCATTTCGCCTGCTCTCTTCTTCCGGTGCATTGCATGTTATCGAAAAGGATAGTGCAGCGGCTCAGTTTGCCAGTCATTATCACAACGGCTGCGTGCAACTGAATCAGAATCTAGTAAGCTCCGATTCCTCGAAAGTGATCTTGCCTGCTTAAATTTCCTGTCATAGCTTTAGGATTTACCTCGTCTCATGATAAATCCTCCATCAGATTTCTTACTGATTGAAAGGATTAATCAATGTCCGAAACTTGCCTCTCTTAGAAGCATAAACGAGACACTCAAGTCGCTCCTCGACTCGGAAGACAGCTTTGTTGGCCAAATTGCGGAAGTTATCCGACTTGACCCCTCCCTCACCACCCGGGTCCTTGACTTGGTCAATTCCATCTTCTTCGGTAGCAAAGACAACAAGCGGATCAGTGGGGTGGAAGAAGCATCCATTTTCCTAGGGCTCAACCGTATCCGCGAGCTGCTCGTCGCCACCCCGGTAATCGAAGAAATCTTTGAGCTTGGTAAGAATGCACCATCTTTTAACTGGGAGGAATTCTGGAAGCATAGTATTGGTAGTGCGATTCTTTCCCGGGAACTTCTTTCCATTCTGGACCAAAGCTATGAAGAAGAGGCAGACTATGTTGCCGGATTGCTCCACAACCTGGGCACCCTTATCCTGGCCATTACCTTTCCAGAACATTTCCAGGAGGTTTACTTAAGAAAACACAGCTCAATTAGCGAAATCATTGAGTTTGAAAGAAAGGCAATTGGATGGGATCACCCTAAAATCGGTGCCTATTATTTATGGAATCACCATATTTCTGACCAAGTTGTCGATGCCATTCACTGGCACAATGATCCCACCAATGCAAAGGAAAGCCCCTTGCTTGCGGCAGCGATTCAAGTTTCTGACCGGGCGGTCACTGAACTTGGGGTGCGTGGACTTGGTAATTTCCCCACCCCGCCCAAGGGGTCATACAAAGAATTGAGCGGATGGACGATGCTTACCGATGGGCGAGAAGACATGGAACTCCTAGAGGAAAAGTTGGGCGGCTCCATAGAGCGTCTTTCCCAAACTTTAAACGGAATCTTTTAGGAACCGATCAGACCGAGCATTAAGGCCTGAGCCACTGATCATCACGGGCCGCTTTGGCCACTTTCAACGCACCGATAGAGACCAGGGGGGAGACATCTTTGGATGAAATCCGTACATGGGGGTTTTCGTAACCCTCATCCTGCAGTTTTCTTTGCAATTCATGGTCTAGATTTCGGATGCGGCTACCCCCACCCGACAAAATGATATTTTCGAGAAGAGAAAATACCGACTGGGGAGAGGCAAGCGAAATGACCTGTTTGATCGATTCAAAAATTTCATCCACCAAGCGATTACAGGACTCACCCACCTGCTTGCCGATTTCGATTTTCCTGGGCTTGCCCTCAACAGGAACCTTCACCCGGGCACCTGATTCAAGTTCGCCAGCATAGGAAAATTCCTCTTTGAATTTACGGATCATGGAAATGGGCAGTTTTACTTCCGGATAAGCCTCCCTGATCAACTGATCAAGGATCACATCAACTTCATTCCCGGCAAAAGGAATGCTCAATAGGTCTTCCGGCTTGGGGAAGTATCCTTGAATGATGCAAAAGTCGGTGGTTCCAGCTCCGATGTCGATAAAGAGCGAGTTGCTCACCGGATCAACATAATCCTGGTCTTTCAGTCTCTCCTCATCGCGCATGCCCAAGGCAGCAAGAAATGGTTCGGGGATCAGAAGGATGCCATCAAATGCTCCCTTTGCCGCGACTTTAAGGTTTTCTTTAGCCTGTTCATCAGCAACTGCAGGGATACCAATAACGCAAAGCGTTTCCCTACTTTTATCCGCATCCACTCGACTGCGCAGGTACTGCATGAAAGAATTTGCGGACTCTACATCCTGGATAACACCGTCGCTTAATGGATAGGCAAGGCGGAGATGCAATTCATTATCGAGGGCCTCCTGCCCGTGGAGCATTTGTGCATTCCCTGGAAGGATGCCGGCCAGAATTCCTTCTTCCGGGTAGCCCACGATGGTGGGCACAATGATACCATGGTGGGAATCTGCACCCGGCTTGCTCAGTTTGCTAAGAATGCAGGATTCGAGCGTACCTAAGTCCAAACCTAGGGGAAGTTCTTTTCTTTGCAGATTGTTTTCGGCAGGCACATCGGAGCCTGTTTCCGAAATATTATCTTGGGTCTGCGTGTCCGTCATTCGATCTAATAGGGTTGGAAGAATTAGCTAGGCTTTAAAAAGATAAAATCTCATCAATCATTTCTTCGATTTCGTCAAACCTCAAACCAATTCCTGCGGGAGGGATTGCTATCTTATCCTCCTTCGTCGTCTCCACAGGTGCGTGCACCACCTCACTCGTGGGGCTCCCGGGAAGATCTTCTTCGATAAGCGTAAGTTGGGCATCTTTTCCATGTTTCTTATCAGGTTGCTTATCTGTGGACTTCTTGGGCGG
>Ga0181558_10000911_pt1 | contig 28083 bp, 26 predicted proteins | sample 011ome_22_FD_133754 | JGI IMG/M metagenome (GOLD analysis project Ga0181558, IMG submission 133754) | Coastal salt marsh microbial communities from the Groves Creek Marsh, Skidaway Island, Georgia - 011507BT metaG (megahit assembly) | ecosystem: Environmental > Aquatic > Marine > Intertidal...
CATGATTTTATTTATTCATTTAGGCGCATCCTCAACCCGAACCTTGGGGCTCCCTATGCCTCAATGCTCTATGCCCTGAAGAATGCCGAGTCTTTCCATCAAGGAGGTAAATCTTGGCAGGAGGCCGGGGTGGGTGCAATCGCGTTGGATGAGCACACTTTGGTACTTACCCTTAAAAATCCTATTCCCTACTTCCTCGAACTGCTCAACCATTATGCTTGGTTTCCTGTTCACCAGCCCACCATTGAAAGTTTCGGGGCCTACGAGAAAATCGGAACCGCATGGACGAAGCCGGGCCATTTCGTGGGCAATGGCCCATTCTCTCTGACCAGTCATCAAATAAATTCCGTGATCGAAGTGACTAAGAATCAAAGCTACTGGGATGCGGAAACGGTTCGCTTGCAGGGCATTCGCTTCTACCCCATTGAGGCCGTCTACACCGAGGAACGAGCTTATCGTTCTGGATTTCTCCATTTAACCCAGAGTGTCTCCGCGGACCGGATTGACTTTCTCAAAGAAAAATATCCTGACGAGTTGCACTTTGAGCCCTACCTAGGCACTTACTTTTATCGATTTAATGTAAGAGCAGCCCCCTTCGATGATGTTCGGGTTCGGCAGGCATTCAGTCTATCCATCGACCGGCAAAGGCTGGTTGATAAGGTTTTGAGAGGCGGGCAGAGTCCGGCGACCACATTCACCCCTCCAGGCACAGGCGGATTTTTTCCCGCCCCCGGATTCGCATATGATCGTGCCAAGGCCCGTGAATTGCTCGACTCCTACCTTCGGGAGAAAGGGCTGGATTCCCTTCCCCCAATCGAGCTCACCTACAACACCTCGGAAGGGCACAAAAAAGTGGCCGAAGCCCTCCATGCTATGTGGAAAGAAAACCTTGGGGTGGAAATTCGTCTGCTAAACATGGAATGGAAGGTCTTTCTTTCCACCATTTCGGGGGGAGATTTTTCTCTGGCCCGGGCCGGGTGGATCGGGGACTATGTGGACCCTCACACTTTTCTGCAAATGTGGCGATCTGGGGATGGGCTAAATATGACCGGCTGGGAAAACAAATCCTATGATCAAGCACTCCGCCTCGCAGAAACTTCCACCGGGACCGCTAAGCGATGGGAAAGCTTTCAGCGCTGCGAAACCATTTTGGCGGAGGAGGCTCCCATCCTTCCTCTTTATTTCTATGTTCACTTGACCCTTCGTCACCCCTCCGTTCGCGGGTGGTCCCCTACCCTGCTTGACCACCACCCCTACAAATATGTCTACCTTGCGAAGGAGGCTCATCCATGAGCAGGTTAATTTTTTTGCGTTTACTCCAGGCAATCCCCACCCTCTGGGTCATCGCCACCCTGACATTTTTTATGACACGCTTTGCTCCGGGCGGGCCTTTTGATTCGGAAAAGGTAATTCCCGAGGAAATCAAAATAAAACTTGAAGCTCATTTCGGCCTCGATCGCCCTCTTTTTGAGCAATACATACTCTACATACAAAATCTACTGCGAGGTGACCTCGGACCATCTTTTAAATATCCGGAGTGGGAAGTGTCTGAACTGATCGCCACCGCATTTCCCGTTTCCCTAACCCTGGGTGTTTTGTCTTTTATCATCGCTCTATTAATCGGCATACCCGGGGGCATGATCGCTGCCCTTCGGCGCAATACCTGGATGGATTATTTACCCATGGGCTTATCAATGGCCGGGATCTGCCTACCCACATTTGTACTCGGTCCACTTTTAATTTTTGTCTTCTCCACCCAGCTTGCCCTCTTCCCCCCTCTTGGCTGGTACGGTGCCTCAGACTGGGTTTTACCATCGCTTACCCTTGGTTTGTTTTACGCCGCTTATATTGCCCGACTCACCCGGGCCGGCATGCTCGAAACTCTGCAGCAGGACTATATTCGTACGGCCCGGGCAAAAGGAGCATCATCTTGGCGCATTCTCACCAAACATGCGGCCCGCGGAGGACTTCTGCCTGTAGTCACTTTCCTTGGCCCTGCTTTTGCTGGTTTGATCAGCGGATCTTTCGTAATCGAGAGTATTTTTTTTATTCCTGGGTTGGGTAAATTTTTTGTCACTGCCGCATTCAATCGAGATTACACTATGGTTTTGGGAACCGTTCTATTCTATGCTACCCTGATCATCTGCTTAAATCTGGTTGTTGATCTTATTCAGGCTTTGCTTGACCCCAAAGCCAGGCAGGCCAAATGAAGCCAGAAAAATCATCTTCCTTGGGCAAGGATGCCTGGCTAAGGTTACGGGCAAACCGTATGGCCATGGTCAGCCTTTTTATACTCGTGGCCGTTGGTCTGCTATCTTTGCTTGGCCCTATGCTCTCCTCGCATGCCTACGATGAACAAAATTTGGACCGGATCTTTGAAAACCCGAACAGCACATACTTGTTTGGCACGGACAACCTTGGACGCGATCTTTTTGCCAGAACGACCTATGGGGGAAGGATTTCCCTATCCGTTGGTCTACTTGCCACTTTCGTCTCTCTGATCATTGGGGTAACCTATGGGATGATTTCCGGGTATGCCGGAGGCCGTGTCGATGCCTGGATGATGCGAATGGTCGATGTGCTTTATGCCCTGCCCTTCATTATCTTTGTCATCTTGCTCATGGTCATGTTTGGACGAAACTTTCTCTTACTTTTTTTGGCGATCGGGGCAGTGGAATGGTTGACCATGGCTCGTATCACCCGTGCCCAGACCCTAAACCTAAAAAAAGCTGAATTTGTTGAAGCCGCCCGGGCACTGGGGTTTTCCCACACCCGTATCCTCTTCCGTCATCTCCTACCCAACTTAATTGGCCCAATCATTATCTATGCCACACTTACGGTTCCTGCGGTCATGCTTTTGGAGGCCGTCCTCAGCTTCCTGGGTCTAGGGGTGCAGGCACCAATGAGTTCCTGGGGGAGCTTGATTAAAGAAGGGGCCGAAAAGATGGATGCCGCACCCTGGTTACTCCTGTTTCCCGGCAGTTTCTTCTGCCTGACTCTTTTCTCCCTGAATTTTCTAGGGGATGGACTGCGGGATGCCCTTGATCCGAAATCTTCGAAGGATTGACCCTATGAGCAAACTCCACATCAAGGATCTTGAGGTCAATTTTCACACCCGTGAAGGAATCGTGCGTGCCGTGGACGGAATCAATCTTTCGATAAACCCCGGGGAGATTGTCGGACTTGTAGGGGAATCCGGTTCCGGCAAGTCGGTGACCTGCAATTCCATTCTGCAACTCCTGCCCGCCCCACCTGCCCGCATCGAGTCGGGCACAATAGAATGGTCAGGCAAAGATTTACTTCTGCAAGGAGGTTCTGAGATGCAGGGCATCCGCGGCAAGGAAATCTCCATGATCTTTCAGGACCCGATGAGCTGCCTCAATCCCTACATCCCCATTTTGGACCAAGTTGCCGAACCTCTGATCATTCATCGGCTTTGCCATCCCCTAAAAGCAATGGAAGATGCCCGGGAAATGCTTGAGAAAGTGGGTGTTCTGCGTATCGCAGAATGTCCCCGTGCCTATCCACACGAGTTTTCTGGAGGCATGCGCCAACGGGCCATGATTGCAATGGCCCTAATCACCAAGCCCTCCCTGCTCCTTGCCGATGAACCCACCACGGCACTGGATGTAACCGTTCAGGCAAAAGTATTATCCATCCTGAAGGATTTGTGCGGAAGCCTTGGCACCAGCGTTCTCTTTGTTAGCCATGATTTGGGTTTGGTGGCGGAACTGGCGGACCGGGTGGTGGTCATGTACCGCGGAAAAGTGGTTGAGCAAAATGATACCCGCACTCTCTTCACCCACCCCGCACATCCTTATGTCAAGGCCCTGATCGCCTGCCGGCCCACCCTCGATATTTCGCAGGACCGCCTGCCCACGGTGGAGGATTTTATCGACTCCAAGGAAGAGGCCCCACTCAACCCAACCACCATTTCAGCACCCAATCCGTTATCCGGTCAGGAAGCCCTCCTCGAAGCACGTGATCTGATTGTGGAATTCAAGACTGATGAGGGTACCGTCCGTGCAGTCGACCAAGTAAGCCTTTCCATTCGCAGAGGAACCACCCACGGCTTAGTGGGCGAATCCGGATCTGGAAAGACCACCTTGGGTCGCAGTTTGCTCAACCTCATTGAGAGGAACTCTGGAGAGATTTGGCTACATGGGAAAAGGCTTCCAGCCAGCGGACAAAACAACGACTTGGGGTTTCGCAAGTCCATGCAGATTATCTTCCAGGACCCCTATGCCTCTCTTAACCCACGACTGACCATCGAAGAAACCCTGCTTGAACCGATGGCGGTTCATCGTCTTGGAGGGTCCAAAACTGAAAGAGTGGACCGAGTGGTTGCCCTACTAAAAGAGGTTGGGCTGGGGGCAGAACACCTGGCTCGATACCCCCACGAATTCTCCGGCGGGCAGAGGCAAAGAATATGTGTTGCCCGAGCACTCACCACCGAACCCGACTTCATTGTCTGTGATGAATGTGTAAGTGCAATGGATGTCTCGGTGCAGGCACAGGTACTCAACCTGCTTAAGTCTCTTCAGGCAAACCGGGGCCTGACCTATCTTTTTATTTCCCACGACCTGGGTGTGGTGAAGTTTATGTCCGATGAAATTTCGGTGATGCAAGCGGGCCGGATTGTTGAAAACGGATCCGCCAACCATATTTACAACGAGCCACAGACCGCATACACCAGGCAACTCATTGATTCCATACCCGCCGCCAATCGCACGAGCGGGTTTAAGGGTTAGTCATCCTCCCGCTTTACCCGCACGGTCACTTCAAACTGACTGGGCTTGGCCCCGAAATAAGTCCCCGTAATCGGGGCAACATCACGATAGTCCTTGCCCGTTCCCAGAATGACATAGTTGTCATCGACCACCCGGTTGTTGGTTGGGTCCAACCCAAACCATCCGTGCCCGTTCACCATGACTTCAACCCAGGCATGGGATGCCTCGGAACCACGCAAACTCCGATCCCCGTTGGAGTCAAAAATGTAACCACTGACATACCGTGCGGGAATACCCAAGCAACGGTAGAGGGCAAGGGCGGCATGAGCGAAGTCCTGACACACACCCCGGCGCAATTGCAGAACTTCGTTGGCATGGGTATCCACCGAGGTGGTCGACTTGCAATATTCAAAATTTTGGTAAATGAATTCCATGACTTGGTAGGCAATCTGAAAGACATCGTTGGACCCACCCTGCAAATCAACCGCCATCCGCCAGACATCCGGATTTATCTCTACATAACTGGATGCCTGCAGATAATCCCGGTAAGCTGATACCCCTTGCATCTTAGAAAAATTACTTAGTTTCACCCCGTAGGGAAATTTTTCAAAGTCCACCCGTGAACATGTTTCCACAACGGAGCGTGCCTCAATGACGAGTTTTTTATGTTCATCGGGAAGCTCGAAATAATGAACTATGTTCCCATTTAAGTCCAAGTAGCTCTGTGTCCTGCAAAAGGGCAGCACGGTAATGGTTGCAGAAATACACTTCTGCCAATCATTGCTCAAGGGGTGCAAACGCAACTCGTTGTAGCTTTGCTTAACCAAAGAGGGATACCGGTAGCTCGTCCGGTGGAAAAGATAAAGGCGCATAATTAGGAATGAATATCCTCTACCCTTGCCCTGCAGCCTCTCTGGGGAAAGATCACTGCTACTGTTGGGCTTGGGCTGATTGGGCTGTATTTCGTTCGCCCAGGCTTTTTATTTCTGAAGGTAACAGCACATAGGTTTCAAATACACGCTGTCCAATTTCGATGAGGGTCGATTGCAACTCGTCCAGGGTTTGATGCAGTCCTTTGGCATGCACCTCATTCCAGTCAGTAAAATTGACCATGGCCAAGGTACTGCCGGTTAACCGTTCTGCTTCATTAGAAAAGGCACCGGCAGGTACACCGGAAATCGCATGCAGGCTATGGTCAATTGCCCGGATACAAAAACGGATAGAACGAGGAAAATCTTCCGAAAACAGAAGAAAACAAGCGACATTTTGCAGAGACAAATTTCCACGGAACTGCTTCCTGAATGCCGATAGAGCAATACAACATCGTAGCACAGAAATTAAGTCGGCACGGGTTGGTTCTTTATCACGGAAGTTTAATGTGTCCAGCATTCTGCTGGTTTGGTCTGCTCTCTCCAAGTACTTCCCTAGTGAGAGAAACCGCCAGCCTTCCCCATGAGGAATGGTGGCATCAGCGAGCCCCTGAAAGACCAATGAAAAGCGGTTGATCCGATCCAATAAAAGATCGGATCCCTGATAATATAATTCCTCCGCCTCACCATTGCTGAAAAAAAGGTAAATATTGTTTAGTTCAAGCCAGAGCTCTTCTGATAGTTGATCACGGACCATTCGGGCATTTTCCCTGGCAAGGGAGATGCAAGAATAAATCGAATTCTCATAACCAGAGGAAAAAATCAATTCCTTGACAAGATTCCTGGTTTCATTTGGCCCGGCAGGGCATTCTTTCATACAAATAGATTTAAGAACGGGCTTCCAGAACGAGGCAAGTTGCCCGTCCCCATGGGCATATTCCAAGGCCAAATTTTGATGGACCTGGATCATCCGAGCCATCCCTTCCGCTCGCTCGATGTAACGGCTCATCCAATATAGATTATCTGCAACCCGAGAAAGCATGACTTAAAAATCCTTCAGGACCCAGGTGTCCTTACTCCCCCCCCCCTGTGAAGAATTTACCACTAGGGAACCCTCCCGTAGGGCTACACGGGTTAATCCACCAGGAACAATTTCAATATCCTCACCGTAGAGAATAAAGGGGCGTAAATCGACATGTCTGCCGGAGATGCCCTCCTCACAAAAAGTGGGATGGCGGGATAATGAAACAATCGGTTGGGCGATATACTCCCTTGGGTGCTTCTCGATCAAACGAGCAAATTCCTCTCTTTCCTTAGCTGTGGAGTGACTGCCTATTAGCATTCCATAACCACCGGACTCATTCGCCGCCTTAACTACCAGATTTTCGAGGTTGGCCAAAACATGCGATCGATCTGCATCACGCCAGCACAAGTAAGTCGGAACATTATCCAAAATAGGATCCTGATCGAGGTAGTATTTGATAATCTCCGGCACATAGGCATAGGTTACCTTATCATCGGCAACACCGGCGCCCACCGCATTAGCTAGAGCGACATTTCCCTTGAGGTACGCATCCATTAATCCGGGTACGCCCAACATCGACTCTTCCTTAAAGACGAGGGGGTCTAAGAAGTCATCATCCAGCCTTCGGTAGATCACATCCACCTGAACGAGGCCACGGGTCGTCCTCATATAAATACACGAATCAATCGCGATTAGGTCATTGCCCTCCACAATCTCGATCCCCATCTGACGGGCAAGAAAAGTATGCTCAAAATAGGCACTATTGTACACTCCTGGCGTTAGCAAAACACAAACAGGCTTCTGGGATTTGCGGGGGGACAAGTACTCCAGTGTGCGCAAAAGTAAATCCGGATAAGCCTCCACTGGTCGGACCGACATACCCCCAAAAGTCTGTGGAAATGCCCGCTTCATAATCTCCCGGTTTTCGAGCAGGTAGGAGGCCCCAGAGGGACAGCGTGCATTATCTTCAAGCACTAAGTACTTACCTTCCTCATCACGGATAAGGTCGGTTCCACAGATGTGGGTATAAACGCCCTGTGGCGGCTCGAAGCCAACCATCTGAGGGCGGTAATTTTTTGAAGAGTTGACAATCTCCTCAGGGATTACGCCATCGTTAATTATTTTTCGTCCGTGGTAGATATCATTGAGAAATAAATTGAGGGCGAGCACTCGTTGCCGCAGGCCATTTTCAATAATCTTCCATTCACTTTCGGGAATGACGCGGGGAATGAGATCGAAGGGAAAAATTCGTTCAGTACCTCCCTCATCGCCATAAACCGTGAAGGTAATTCCATGCTCGAGAAAGGAGGAGTCGGCTTGCTGCCTTCTCTCTGAGATTTCTTTTTCGGTCAAACGGTCAATCCGTTGATAGATTTTTTCGTAATGTGCCCTCGGAATGAGGGGTTCTGCCTGGGCGAACATCTCGTCAAAAAAATGATCGGTTTTATATCCGTCAAACTGGCAGGGGTTACTCATCAAATTACTTATTTTCTTAAGAGGCAATTCTTGCGCCACTATACGGGATTGGAAAGGCCTTTGTTATTTTTTTTACCTATCACTGGCTATTTTGCCCAGATTTCTTTGCTGTGAGAAAAGAAACTGCTGAGCCAGCCCAGCATGCGAGCCAAAGTGAATCCTTGCAAATTCCCGCATCTGCCCGACGGTCCAGCCCCTCATTCCATACTGTTTCTGCAAAGATTGCAGTATCCAGGTATCGATGGGAAAAGCCTCGGTTTTCTCACCACCAAAAAGGAGCACACAATCCGCCACCTTGGGCCCCACGCCGGGAAGCTCCATTAGGAGTCTGTGGGCTTCCTCATAGGGCTGTTCTCTCACATTTTCCAGGAACTCGGGCCTTTCTTGCAAAAACCCTGCAGTTCCCACCAAGTATTTTGCCCGGTAGCCCATGCCCAGCTCTCGAGCATCTGATTCACTCAATGCAGTAAGCCTCGGCCAACCAGGGAAAGCATAGTTTTCACTACCTAAGTCTTCACCCAGTAAACTGTGAATCTTTCTGCATAGCTGCCTGATTTGAGGAATGCTCTTGGCCGAACTCAATAGAAAAACCAATAGCACTTCATCCAAGCGCTGACGCAAGATTCGTAATCCAGGAAATCCATGGATTGCTTTTTTTAAGACCTCATCTGTTCGCCAAGGCAGGTCATCGACCGCAGACGTATAGGAATCATCCAGCCATAGATAATCAAGGATACTTTCTTCGGTAATCGCCGCCCCGCCTGCTTGCCGCCAGCTGAGCTGTCCGTCTGTCCATTTCAGATCGACTACCGAACGGTCAATCACTCCCGTCCAAATATTGTGCGGCAAAGAGGTCCACGCAAAGCTTTGTCCGCCGACCAAAGTTTCATCGAGCCCCGCAAGGGACAGAAGATGCTTTTGCCCAATCGGCCTCCATAGAGAGGTCATTTAAGTGGAGAGAAGAAGGTCATTTGGACCAAAGAAAGCTCTGGTTCTGAGCAATCTCCCGGCCTTCCCCATCCAGCAACTTGAGGCACCAGGCAAGGGGCTGAACGGATTGCCCCGACCAGTCTTCTCCAGTAAGTCCTATAAAAACCTCCTTCCCAAAAATATTTGGATTCTCTATCGGAATTTGTTTGGTTCGAGGGCGGGGGACATGGGGCATTACCCAATCCAGGCTCCAAAGCATTTGAGTCGGTATCTTTGCAACGGAGCCACTCACTTTTACAACAAGGTAAAAACCCGCACGGCTCGCATCGCTTGATCGGCAATATACCTTGATTCCCTCATATTCCGCACCAGAAAAAAACTCAGGGATTCTTAGAAATGCGTCTTTGGGGAAAAAAGCTTTTTTTCTGACTTCCAAGTTGACCCTAGCTTCCAAGCAGAAAGTCAGGGATAGAAAGAAAAATAGGAAAGATGCGGGATTGTAAGAGATGCCCCGCATGGAAAAAATTAAGGGATATTACTCCGCCTCGGAGGCAGGTGCCTCTTCGGTTTTTGCAGCCTTTGGAGCACCAGTTTCGGGCCCGAGAACATCCTCTGCTGTTGCAACATCCGAGGACTTTACTTCAGCAGCTGCAATGGTGGTTTCTTCTTTAGCCGCAGGTTTCTTAGGAACGGACTTGGAGGCCTTTTTTGCTGGCTTTGCTTTGGCGGCTGCTTTTTTAGGTGTCGCTACCATAAGGGCTTTTTTACGGCGTGCAAGGTAGGCGACACGACGACGGCGCTTAATCAATTTATTGTATTGTTTACTCATGTGAAAAGAAATGATCTAGAGAAGAAGACGGGGGTTGGCAAGCTCAGGTAACCGCGACCGGTTGGCCTGTCTTTGCTGATTGATAGGTTGCATCGATAATCTTCATGAGGGCCAGAGCCTGGTCCGGTGTATTCAGGGGGGCTTCTACGCCCTCCAGGGAAAGGGCAAAGTTTTGGGCCGAGCGAATCCGCCCCATGTCTTCGCACTCCTCGACCACAATGGACCGGTTGACCGAACGGCCATGTTCCTGAAAGTAAAGCTCACAGTCATCTTCAGCGGTGGCGTCAATCCCATCCCGGCCAAACAACCGGCGCACCATTCCACCCGCTTGGGTGCCTTGAAAGGTGACGGAAACTTCCTCCCGCTTGATCATCTCCGCCCAAGAGACCTGAAAGCCAAGAACCTGTCCGCTCTGAAATGTAACGAATCCATGGGCTGCACTCTCCACATCAGTGACCCCGTCGGCCACATCGGGAATGCCCCACGGGCCCTTGAATCCCTTGTCCTGAATGAAGTCGTCAAAGGTTTGGGCCAATACATGGCTGGGCTCGGGGTAGTCCATGTAGAAAAGAGCTAGGTCGATCATGTGGAGCAAGTCGATCAGCGGACCGCCCCCGGACTGGGAACAGTTGGTGAACCACCCACCAAAACCGGGTATGCCCGTCCGTCGTATCCATTTAGCTTGAGCGGAATTGATTTGGCCAATTTTTCCGGATTCCAGATAACTGCGCATGGCATAGGACTCGGGCCTCGCCCGGTTGTTAAAATTAAACATCAGGGTCTTACCCGCGGCTTCCGCCGCCTGCTTCATTTCCGCAACCTCTGTGGCATTGAGGGCCGGCGGCTTTTCGCAAAATACATGCTTGCCCGCGTTCAGAGCCTGGATAGCAAGGGGCTTGTGGGTACGATTGGGAGTAATGATGCTGATCGCATCCAAATCAGACAACTCCTCGAGCATCTTTTGCGAATCGGCAAACACATGCTTAGCTCCATAGGTTTTTGCCGCCTTCTGAGCCGCCTCCTGGTTCATATCGCAGATGGCCACGATTTCTCCTCCGCCCGCTTGAAAGCCGGGGGCATGATACTGGAGCATGCCACCTGCTCCGATGATTCCTATTTTTTGAGCCATAAAACTAGATCTTAAGTGATGATAAGGTTACTTGGGAATAGATGGGAACTTGACCCACTTTTGTTTGGAATTGGAGCTTTTGACCACCGTTTCGATAAAGGCCATACCGATGATCCCGTCCCGGATGTCGGGGTAATCGTACCCGGACTTGCGGGGAAACTTTCCGTCAATCTCGTCCCGTATGGCCACGGCAGCGGAATTGTAAACATTGGCAAACGCTTCGATAAATCCCTCCGGGTGACCAAATGGAATACGGGTATGATCGGCTGCCGCCCCGGTAACATATCCATTTCCACGGCGGTACACCTGGCGGGGTTCACGGGCGTCCTTGACGATCAAGTCATTGGGTTCCTCCTGGTGCCACTCGAGCGATTTTTTGGTGCCGTATACACGGATGTTTAAATTGTTCTCATCCCCATTGGATACCTGGGACGCATAGATGATGCCCCGAGCTCCTCCCTTAAAGCGGACGAGCACATTGCCATCATCGTCCAACTTACGACCCGGTATATTGACCGAAAGGTCGGCACAGAGGGAATCAATCTCCAGGCCACTGATGTAGTGGACAAGGTTTTCCGCGTGTGTGCCAATGTCTCCCATACAGTTGGAGATACCGGCCACCTTGGGATCGGCCCGCCAGTTGGCAATCGACTTATCCTCCCCGGTCAGAGCGGTGATGGCATAGCCCTGCGGGTATTCGCACACCACCTTGATAATTTTTCCAAGCTCTCCTTTTTGTACCATTTGCCGGGCCAGCTTGACCATGGGATAGCCGGTATAATTATGAGTCAGTGCGAAAACTTTTTTACTCTTGGCAACGATCTTCTTCAGTTCCCGTGCCTCTGCCAAGGTAAAGGTAGCCGGCTTGTCACAGATCACATTGATACCTGCCTGCAGAAATGTTTTCGCCACTTCGAAGTGCAGATGGTTGCGCACAACCACAGAGACGAAATCGATCCTCTCACCCAGCGGCAGAGCACTCTCTTTATCAGCCATTTCCTGGTAAGATGAATAGGTGCGTGAAGGATGGATAAAGAAATCCTTGCCGGAAAGAGCGGACTTTTTCGGATCGGAGGAAAAAGCTCCCGCCACCAATTCGATCTGCCCATCCAAAGCAGCGGCTCGGCGATGCACCCCGCCGATGAAGGCACCACGCCCTCCACCTACCATACCCATGCGAAGTCTTCTATTTTTCATAAATCTATTCTATTTACTGGTTTTCTTTATCAAACGCAGAATCAAAGGCCATTTCATTAGGCTTGAAATCGAGTTTCTTGACAAAGGCACAGGATTCTTCTGCTCCATGGAAGCGATCCATCCGGCTATCCTCCCACTCCACAGATAGAGGTCCGGCATAACCGATGTCATTGAGAGCAATAATGATCTCCTCGAAGTTCACATCTCCACGACCTATCGAACGGAAATCCCAATAACGGCGAGGATCCGCAAAGGTAGTATGACCTCCGAACACCCCTACAGTTCCGTCCCCGTGCCCCCACCAGGCATCTTTCATGTGGGCATGGTAAATACGGTCCGGGAAGGTTCGGATAAACTTCACATAATCAACCCCCTGATACCCGAGGTGGGAAGGATCATAATTAAAACCAAATCTTTTGTGCCCTTTGACTGCTTCAATCGCCCGCTGAGCACTTGCAGTATCAAAGGCGATTTCTGTGGGATGTACCTCCAAAGCAAAATTCACTTTTTGTTTTTCGAACTCATTTAAAATAGGACCAAACCTTTTAGCGAAATCTTGAAAACCTTTTTCCCAGTAAGCCTGATCCGTTGGCGGGAACGCGTAGATAGAATGCCAAATACTTGATCCGGTAAAACCATTTACCACCGCTGGGAAATCATCTTTTTTACCCCGGCCGGGCTTCGCATTGATAAAGTTTCGGCAAGCCTTGGCTGTTTTAGCCAATTTCTTCGCGGCACGTTTCCGAACCTTCTCTGGTTCCCCTTCACCCCAAACATCGGCAGGAAGAATTGCTTTGTGGCGTTCATCAATTAAATCACATACGGCCTGTCCAACCAGATGACTCGATATCGCAAAAGAGGTTAATCCATGATCACTGAGAATCTCCCACCTTTCCTGGCAGTATTTTTTGGATACTGCGGCTTGATCTACATCGAAGTGGTCGCCCCAACAGGCAAGCTCCAATCCATCATATCCCATTTGAGATGCTTTAGCTGCAAGGTCGGGCAAAGAGAGGTCGGCCCATTGACCGGTAAAAAGGGTAACATTTCTAGGCATGGCTGATTGTTTTTATAGGTTTGTTCTAAGGGTAAGCTATTTTGTTTCTCAAAATCATATCTTTGTGGGCAACCTCTTTTTTTTTTGCTCTCCATCCCCTTTTCCATCAACAACTATTTTTTCAGCAGTTTTGGAACCGAGATTAAGGATCATTTTCAGACCCACTTTGATTTGCATGGTATCGGCAATGCGGTCGAGCTGAATCACTTCGATTTTACTCCCCGGCAAAAGTTTGTTTTTCCTCGCAAATTTCAAAAATTCTCTGCTTTGGTCCTGGATCGATTCTATCTTGGCAGATTGGCCAACCACACAGTCAAGCAGAGTTAAATCAGAGGCTTCAGGCATTTTTCCCTGGGCTGTGGGGATAGGGTCTCCATGGGGGTCATGGGTGGGTCGGCCCAAAAATTCATCCAGTTTCTCAAGGACTTTCTCAGAAATCGAATGCTCCAATTCCTCTGCTTCATCGTGGATTTCTCCCCAATCCAGATCGAGGGTTTCCACTAAAAATGTTTCCAATAAACGATGCCGGCGAAGCATGCTCATACCTAACTTCCGTCCCGCCGCGGTCAACTGCACCCCCTTGCGCGGTCGGTACTCGACCAACCCTTTTACCTTCATGTTCTTAACCATGGTTGTGGCAGTACCGGCGGTGACACCGAGGCACTCCGCAACTTTACCCATGGCTACCTCCGCCCCGTCCGAATGCATAGATTCAACCAGGATTTGCTTAAGATAATTTTCGACCGTCGGGCTAGGCATGGTTTTGAACAAATCTACACCCTGCTCTTGACTGTCCTTATTTTCAAGCCTATTTATTATTACTTTGATTAATCAAAGTGAAATATTTCAACAGTCAACACAAAATCCGCCGAACCTTTTTAGTCGGACTACTGTCCAGCATGCTCGGTCTGCTCATCGGTGGCTGCGGAAAAGATGGTCTTGATCCGGAAAACGAGCAACAGGTCTTACAGGTCTTGGCCACCACCACCCATCTGGCTGACCTGGCCAGGCAGATAGGGGGAAATAAAATTGCCGTCTCCTCCCTAATGAAACCCGGGGTGGACCCCCACTCCTTCCGGGCATCCGCCCAGGATATCAATCGTCTGCACAGGGCTGATCTTGTTCTTTATCATGGGTTGGCCCTGGAGGGAAAAATCGCCCAGGTACTGGAGGGGGCGAAAAATTCAGGGCATGCCTATTTTTCTCCCTGCGAGGAAGTCTCCTCTGGCTTATTAATTTACGCGGGGGATGCCAACCAATCGATTGACCCGCACATCTGGTTTTCCCCGGACTTGTGGATCGCCTGTGCCCGTGCCTTTTCGCATCGATTGGCCAATGTCCTACCGGAGTATGAGGAAAATTTTCAGGGTAATTTGATAGCCTTTGAAAACTCCGTCAGGCAAATAGATCAATGGGGGCAGTCCCTGATGCTATCCATTCCCGAACCCCGGCGGGTTCTTATCACCAGTCACGACGCCTTTCAGTATTTCGGGCAGCATTTTCAGGTGAAGGTGGTCGGACTGCAGGGAATCAATACTCTAGTGGAGGCAGGACTGGCGGACCGGACCAATTTGGTCGACTTCATCCGCCGGCACCAGTCCCCCGCTCTTTTCGTGGAGAGCAGCGTCAACCCGAAAGCCCTTGAGGAAATTGCCAAGGAATCTGGTGCGGTGATCGGGGGGACGCTCTTTTCCGATGCCCTCGGAACTGAGGATCAAACAATCACTGGAATAGAAGGAAAGCCCCTCTCGGCGGCCACCTGGCAGGGTATGATGACTCATAATTTAAGCACCATTGCAAAGGCTCTGAAAAAACAGCCGTGAACGACCATTTGCCCATCCCGCTCGAGGTTCACGACCTCACCGTGGCCTATCAAAAAAAACCGGTTCTCTATGGGATCGACCTAGAGGTAAAGGCCGGTTCCCTTATAGGTATCATCGGGCCTAATGGAGCCGGCAAATCCACCCTGATCAAGACCATCATGGGGCAGATGAAGCCCGAGGATGGATATGTTAAGATTTTTGGACAAAGCGGACGGAAGGCAGTCACCCGTGTTGGCTATGTTCCTCAGAGGGAAAGCGTGGATTGGGATTTTCCTGTCACCGCAATGGATGTAGTCCTGATGGGTAGGTTCGGTCATCTCGGCTGGATGAAGCGGATTGGCCAACGCGACCGCTCATTTGCTTGGAAATGCCTTGAGCAGATGAATATGCTGCCCTACGCCGACCGACAAATTGGCAATCTTTCCGGCGGACAGCAGCAACGGGTATTTCTTGCCCGTGCCCTTGCCCAGCAAAGCGATCTCTACCTGATGGACGAACCTTTTGAAGGAGTCGATGCAATCACGGAAAAAGCGATTGTCGATTTGCTCAAATCTTTGCGCGACCAGGGAAAGACCCTGATCGTGGTACATCACGATCTCTCCACCGCAAGAGAATACTTCGATCAACTGGCTCTGCTCAATTTGCGGCTGGTGGCATTTGGGCAAACGGAGGAGGTTTTTACCCACGAGCTATTGCAAAGGACCTATGGAGGGAAACTGACCCTTCTTTCCGAGGTGGGCAGCCGCAAGGTGGATCCCCAGCATCCACCCGTTCCCATCTCCTGAGAGTTGAGCATGAATAGAAAATGGGCCATGGGGTTGCTCCTTGCCTTGGTGCTTCTCCCCAGGACTGAACTGCTGTGGGCGGCTCCCATCTCCTCCGAAAACGGGGGTGACTGGCTGGAGCGAGCGGCCCGCTTCCTCCGCCTCGAAGACCCCTCCTTGCAAGTATTTTTGCTCGGGGCCATCCTCATCGGGACAAATTGCGGCCTGATGGGCGGGTATGTGGTCAGCCGCCGACTTTCGATGTTTGGAGACACTCTCTCCCATGCCGTCCTTCCTGGCATTGCCGTGGGCTTCATGGTCGCTCAAACTAGAAATGAGACCGCCCTGATGCTCGGTGCCACCCTTTCAGGATTTATTGGGGTAGGCATGATTTCCCTGCTCAAAAGGCACACTAAGATGAAGGAGGACAGCGCCATGGGCCTGGTCCTCTCCGGGTTTTATGCCCTGGGCATCTGCCTGATCACCCAGCTTCAGCAGTCTTCCGGTGGAGGCATGGCCGGGCTGGAGAGCTATTTATTTGGTGCCCTGGTATCCCTGTCGGGCAACGATCTCCCTCCCTTATTTCTCTGCCTGGGCTTGATCGTCCTGACCTTCATTTTATTGAGCAAGGAATTACTCCTGAGTGGTTTCGATCCTACTTTCGCCCGCTCCGTTGGTCTTCCGGTTGACCTTTTGCAGTTTTTCATCTGGATCTTGCTGGCCTTTTGCATTGTTTGCTCTTTGCAACTCATTGGCGTGGTTTTGGTTTCCGCCTTGCTGATTATCCCGGCGGCCACCGCTGGCCTGCTCACGCACAAGATGAACCGCCTGCTTGTTTTGTCCGCAATAATTGGCGCGGTTACCGGTGTCTTGGGTTGCTTTCTCTCCTTCCTTGGTGATCGTCTGCCCGCGGGTCCGGTTATCGTCCTCTGCTCCACCCTCTTTTTTTTGGGGGTACTTTTTTTCGGCCCCTCCCGGGGGATGATTCCCTCCTGGATCCGGGCAAGGAAAAGGAGCCACCGAATCCGTCTGGAAAACACCCTCAAGGCGTGCTATCAGGTATTGGAGGACAGCTCCTTTGCCAGCCAGTCCTTTCCTCAGGGTGCCCTGGCCCGCAGGCGACGTACCAGTGACGGGGAAATTGAGCAGGAAGTCGAGACCTTGGTTCGGGAGGGCTTTGCCAGCCGCCTGAATCCGCCCGTGGAGGAGAAATCCGGACTGCCTGGTGAAACCCTAATTTCTCTCACCCCAAAGGGCTGGGAACTGGCTTGCAGAATGATCCGTAACCATCGCCTTTGGGAACTTTATCTCACCCAGGAAGCGTCCTATCCGCCAGACCATGTACACGACGATGCCGAGAAGATTGAACACATAATTGGAGAAAAAACCGTTCGCAGGCTGGAGCGGGTTCTGTCCAATCCCCAGCATGACCCTCATGGCAAGCTGATCCCCAGCCAGCACGACATTAAACGCGGTTGGGTCTCGCCGCCACTTCCGACCCGGCAGGATGGATAACTTATCCGATGGGTGGATGGCCGTATGGGCCACAGATGAGCAAATTATCTGGAATTTAAAGATTGTTTTTATGGGCATGATGGTTTGCCTGAGTTGCGGAGTGGTAGGATGCTTTGTGGTTCTTCGGCGGATGGCCCTGCTTGGGGATGCGGTCAGCCATGGCATTCTCCCCGGCATTGTTCTTGCCTATCTTCTTTCCGGCACACTCTCTCTCGGCCCCTTGTGGTTGGGCGCTTGCCTCGCGGGCTTGGGGTGCGGAGCCTGTATCGAATGGTTAAGGCGGTACACTCCCCTTCGGGAGGATGCGGCCATGGGCCTGACTTTCACCTCTTTTTTTGCCCTCGGCATCGTTCTCTTAAGCATGGAAGCAGGCAATGTTCACTTGGACCCTGCCTGTATATTGTATGGAGAAATTGGGCTGACTCCACTCGCACCGGACCTGCAAATTGGCGCTTTTTCCTTGGGCAACTCCGCTCTTTGGTCCATGGGCATGGTTTGCCTGATCACCCTTGTCTCGGCTGGCTGCTTTTACCGGTTTCTCCTGGTGACGAGTTTTGACGAAAGCCTTGCCCGCACCCTCGGTATGCCCGTCTGGTCGGTGCAGTACGGCCTGATGCTAATGCTCGCACTGGTGGTGGTGGCATCTTTTGAATCAGTGGGGGTAATCCTAGTCCTGGCGATGATGATCCTCCCCCCGGTCTCTTCCGCTTTTCTTTTCGATCGCTTGCCAGGCATGTTGATTAGTTGCCTGCCCCTCTCCCTACTCTATTCACTGGGCGGTCTCCATCTTGCCTACTGGATGAACTTCCCCATCGCTGCATCCATCGCCCTGACGGGCATAATCCTCTTTTTGCCTTGCTGCCTCTTTGGGCCCAAAGGGGGCATCTTACGGAGGAAAGGGCAAAGGAAGATGGAACAGGAAGCCTTGGCTGACTCAGTCGTCAAGCGGGCATAAAAAAAGCCCCCGTCTCCGGAGGCTTTAAAAGATTTATCCAGGCTTAATTACTTCTTGGCCAGGGCAATTTTGGAGGCTTTTTTGCTAGAGCAGTTGCAACCATCGATTGCGACCTTATCCCCTTCGGCCAATTTGGTGGGGCATTCAAATCCATCAAGTTCGGTCTTACTGGAGACTTGAACCTTTTTATCCTTTTTTCCCTGCTTTACGGTGAGGGTCTTGGAGTCTGCATCGAAGCTGACGAATTTTCCTTTAATGGTTTTGCTCGGGCATCCGGCAAAAACGGAGGCGGCAAAAAAGAAGCTGGCAAGTATGGTGGCGAGAATTTTCATGATATATATGGGTTGGGGGTTAAGGAACAAATTTACATCTACTTCCAATCCACTATTTCAAAAGAGACAAGAAAGAAGTAATCATTAAGGAATCATTTTTTAATCATGCACCCACTAAACCGGATCTTCTCTTTTTTACTTTATCTTTCCCTTTCCTCCGGGTCCGCCCAATTCTTGCAGGCTCATCCCATCCCGGACCTGCCGGTCTTCGGATCGTTCGATCGCAACGGCACCTCCACTCTTTTGGTGGAGGTGGACCCACGGGCCTTTTCCGAAGATCCGGAAGCCGAACCTTTTCTCACCTCCCTCGCCTTTGCAGATTTTAATCAGTCAAAGCGCAAGCAACTGCTCGAGGAGGCCCAGAAATTGGTCGAGGATTCTCTGCTGATTCGCTTGCATGGAGGAGACTGGCATCTCCCAGACCTGCACTACCGTTTTTCGGAACGGACCTCGGCGGAAGTGCCGGAAGGTCCGGTTCTTTTCGTGGAAGGATCTGCGGAACTTACCCGGGAGAATCAGACCACCTACCAGATCATGGCCAAGGAAACGGCCCGCCTGGATCTAATCTTTACCAACCGAATCAACGGGAAACCTAACCGGCGAGTCAATGTGCTGTTTCCAGGTGAAGAAAGTTTTGTCCTTCCTCTTCCTCCGCTCGACGACATTGGGGCCAAGAACCCAACCAGAACACCAAGTAGGGAAACCAACTCGAGCACCATAGCAGGCAAGGCTTCCGTTTCCGACACTTGGAGCACGGTTGCTTCCTTTTTCAGGCAGGGCTTCGTCCATGTCCTCCCCCTCGGGCTCGATCACATTCTTTTCGTGCTGGGCTTGTTTCTCCTGTCAAGAAAGTGGAAGCCTCTCCTCTATCAGGTGACCTGCTTTACTGTGGCCCATACCATTACGCTTGGCATGGCCACCCTTGGCTGGATATCCGTGCCTGCCCAGGTGGTCGAACCAATCATCGCCGCAAGTATTGCCTTCGTTGCTTTGGAAAATATTTTCTTTCCCGCCTACCATTTGCGTCGCCTCGTAGTGGTCTTTTTCTTTGGCTTAATTCATGGGCTAGGATTTGCCGGTGCCCTCTCCGATCTTAACCTAGACCCCTCGGTGCTGTTGCTTTCCCTTGTCGGATTTAATCTGGGGGTGGAAGGGGGGCAGCTCGCCGTCATTCTTCTCTCCCTAATCGGCACCTATCGCTTTAAAGACGAAAAGTCGTACCGTAGAGGCATCGTCATTCCAGGCTCCCTGCTTATTGCCGGGCTTGGCATTTTCTGGACCATTGAACGGATTCTGAATAGTTAAACCCTGCGGATTCCTCTCCAAAAAACTTTTTCTTTTTTTAATTTTTCTCCGTGCAAATTATTTCTGCCCGAACTAGGGATAACTTATTCTTATAGTTCGCTTATGAAATGCTTATCTGTTGCCCAAGGCCTTTCTATGTTCCTCTTGCCTCTTGTTTTGGATGCCAAGGGGCTGCAGCTCTCTCCCGAGGCGCTGGCCAGGGAGGTGGGTAAGATCGACAGAATTCTCCAATCCACCCATGAGCAAAAAGAGATTACTTCACCGCCCAAGCTTTCCAGCACGCTGCTTTTGCGGCGTATTTATCTGAGTGCGGCCGGACGAATTCCCAGCTATCCGGAGTTGGAAAAAATTGCACCGCTTGACCAGCCCGACTTTAAACAAAATTTAATCGACCAGCTTTTGCAATCGCGGGCCTACGACAGCCAGATGTTCAACTGGTGGGCCGATCACCTGCGGGCCAAGACCTATATTATGGGCCAGCCAAATCAGATAGGTGCTGGCTTCCTCTACATAGATTGGTTGAAGGCTCAGGTCTCAGAGAATGTTCCCTATGATGAAATGGCACGCCTAGTGGTCGGCTCGGAGGGATACCCCTGGGAGAATGGTGCCGTAGGATATTACCTAAGGGACGATGGTATGCCCTTGGAAAATATGTCCAACACCGCAGAGCTTTTTCTTGGCACTCAATTAGTATGTGCACAGTGCCACAACCACCCCTTTGACCAGTGGACCCAAATGGAATACTACCAAATGGCCGCCCATACCTATGGCATTGTTACCCGCATGCAGGGAAAAACGGTTGATGGAATTAAAAAACTAGCAAAGGACTTCCAAAAACGCACAGAGGGCATGCAGATGATGCCTATGACCTCCAAGCCGGACCAGGCAGAAAAACAGGCACGTGCCTTTCGTCAAGCCGTTCAGGATATGTTGCTGCCCCTTCAATTTGGAGCAAAGCACAAGGATCGTAAGTTAAAGCTACCCCATGATTACAAATATGATGATGGGAAACCCCATCAAGCCATTCAAGCGGGGGTAATTTTTGAAAATGAAGGGGAATTGAATTCTTCCGGATCGAGCGACTTGGTTAACCAATACGCCCGATGGATGACATCTCCCGATAACCCCAGATTTACTAAAGTTGTGGTAAACAGGATTTGGAAAAAAATATTTGGTCGGGGACTGGTTGAGCCCCTGAATGATTGGAGAGAGGATACCGAAGCCTCCATACCTGAGCTCCTCGACCATTTGTCTGGCTTACTCATTCGCTTGGATTACGACTTGAGAGAATTTCAAAGAGTTCTTCTCAACTTGAGTATTTTTGAAAACCAAGCCTTCGACAAGGAATTAGAAGCCTTGACTCCATACTACTTTCAGGCACCCACCCTGCAAAGAATGACAGCAGAGCAGTTATGGGATTCTATACTTACTTTAGCGGTTCCGGACATTGATGACCGAAAGCACAAAGAAGAGGTTCGTTTTCTCCAGACAAAAAAGGAAAACCTCGAAAAGTACCGATTAAAAGTGGAAGGAATGTCATCCGATGAATTGTTTGAAATCGTCAAAGGGGGACGGAAGCAAATCGTGGAAATTCAGAAAGATATGAACTCCATCAATGCGCAAATGAAAGAGGCTGTAGAGCAAGATGATCGCGAATCTCTGGGCAGACTTAAAAAGGCACAAAACGAAATGCGTGATAATCAACGATGGGCCCTCGCCACCCAGATCATGGGGGATGAATTTAATGTTTTTTCGATGTACAAAAACTATCCTCCAAAAAGAAAACGACAACTTTCCGACGAGGAAAAAAGGTATCCCATTTATTTACGCAGAGCATCCGAACAAAATTCGCCGGCAAATGCGGACCATTTCCTGAGAGAGTTTGGCCAGTCAGACCGAGATTTGATTGATAACAGCCGAAAAGATGCATCGATCCCGCAGGTATTAAACCTGATGAATGGAGGCCTACGCTGGAAATTAATTGATAAGCACTCCCCCCTAGCGAAAGCAGTGATTCAAAAAGAAAGACTGGAAGATAAAATTATTACCATCTATGAGGCCATGATGCAAAGGTCTCCCACTGAAATGGAAATGGAGCTTTGTATGAATAGCCTGCCTTTTCCCGATTTGCCCAATGCTGCTGAGCTTAAAGAGTCACACACACCTAAGCAGAAGGAACAAATTCTCCAAAAAGCTAAAAAGCAAAAGGAGCATTATCAAAACCGTGTGCATAATGAACTTCGTCATCTTGCCTGGGCATTGCTCAACACCCGTGAGTTTTCATTTATCCAATAATCGCCATGAGTACCCAAAGTTTTTTTCAATCCGAACTGAACCGTAGAGCTTATTTGAGTTATGCCGCCAAAGGATTTCTTGGCGTTAGTATATTGCCATGGGCAACCAACTTTCCTGCCACTGGTGCGGGTTTGGGACTGAACCGTCCGGTCAATTATGCACCAAAAGCTAAAAATGTTATCTACCTCTACATGTCTGGCGGAATGAGCCACCTGGATACTTTCGATCCCAAAACATCAGAAGTAAGAGGTCCAATGGAGCAAGTGAAAACCAAAACGGACGGCCTTGTCTTGGCAGAGACTCTTCCATTGACGGCTAATCACTCCGACAAAATTGCGGTTATCCGTGGGCTTACCTCAACCAAAGGAGCCCATGAGCAAGGAAATTACTTCATGCACACGAGCTACGATAAAAGAGGTACCATTGTACATCCGAGCATGGGCTCCTGGGTAACCCGTTTGGACGGCCGGTTTAACCCTACCCTGCCAGGTGCAGTGGTTGTCGGCACCGGTAATCAACACCCACTCTCTGGTTTTTTATCCACCCAGCACCAACCCCTAAAAGTTGGAGCACCCGGTAAAGGGCTATCCAACTGCGAACACAAGGGATTTGACGAAAAAACTTTCAATCGAAATTTGAATTTATCAAAAAAGCTAGACCATGCTTTTGTACAAAAATACGATCTCGCAAAGGTGCGCTCCTATGCAGATATGTATGAAGATGCGGTCCGCTTGATGCGAAGTAAAGACTTGGATGCTTTTGACTTAACCCAAGAAACCCAAGCGGTACGCGATGCCTATGGAAGGGATAATTTTGGACAAGGAGTTTTACTGGCCAGAAGGTTGGTTGAAAAACAGGTTCGCTTTGTGGAAGTTCAGCTTGGGGGATGGGATACCCATAACAATAATTATGAGCGTGTGTTTGAGAGGTGCGATATTCTCGACCAAGCACTTTCCGCTTTATTGGATGACCTTCATAAACGTGGTATACTCGAGGAAACCCTCGTGGTGCTGGCCACCGAATTTGGGCGCACCCCAGACTACAATGTCAATGAAGGCAGAGACCATTACCCGAAAGCCTTTTCCTGTATGCTGGCAGGCGGAGGTATTCGAGGTGGGCAGGTATGGGGAGCTACCGATGAGGAAGGCCGCGAAGTCGTGGATGGCATCACCCAGATCCCTGACTTCAATGCAACCATCGCTTATGCCCTTGGGCTTCCGCTCGACGAGATCATCTTTTCTCCTTCGCGCCGGCCTTTTACCCTCGCCGACAAGGGACAGCCCCTAACCCAGCTTTTCTAAGCGGGGGAACCGGAACATTTTTTCATCCTTTCCCAGGTTTCGCGGGTCTTTGGGCTCGACCTTTCTGCCAGCCGTCGGCATGGATGGATAATTTAACCCTTATTCAAACCAATTACCATGAAGTATCTCGCCTGTTTCGCGCTCTTGCTTCCTCTCATCGTGTCCGAAGCCAAACCCACCTCCGAATCCACTGAAAATGTCATCGTCATCGAATTGAAAGACGGTCCTGTCGTCATCGAGACCTTTCCCGATGTCGCCCCCAAGCATGTCGAGCGCATTGAAAAACTAGCCAAAGCAGGCAAGTACGACGGCGTGGCCTTTCACCGAGTCATCGATGGGTTCATGGCCCAAACCGGCGATGTGCAATTCGGCAATGTAAAGGACTTCAGCGAAAGAAGCGTGGGAACGGGTGGTTCCGACCTCCCCGACCTCAAGGAAGAATTCAACGATAAGAAGCACGAGCGAGGCACCTGCTCAATGGCCCGTTCCTCCAGTCCGAACAGTGCCAACAGTCAGTTCTTCATCTGCTTCGACCCAGCCCCTTTTCTCGACAGACAGTATACGGTTTGGGGCCAGGTGATCGAGGGCATGGAGCATGTGGACAAAATTAAAATGGGCTCCAGTCGGAACAACGGTTCGGTCACCGACCCCGATCATATGATCAAAGTAACGGTGGGCATGCCCAACGCAGAACCGAAAGCTAAAAAGAAAGAGTAGATCCTCGCGTCCTTATCGACGAGCTCCCCATAGGTCAGGGATTTGAGCTGATCAATTCATCGCATTCAAGGTGATAGAGGCCAACGAAAAACTCCTCGTCCCACCGCTCTTCCACGGTTAGGGAGCCCAAGGCACGGATTATCTGGTCCATGAATACCCCGACTCCTTTCTCAGAACGAACCACAACCCAGCCGTTGGCCTCCGGCGCCTGACCAAAACAGCAGCTTAATTGATCGGGCATAAGCAGGAATTCCTTCACCAAATTGCTTTCGTCCACTACTGTGGGAACCATAAAACCCTCGAGGGCCACCTTAGTGCCGTTGAGCTTGCGAATGCTTCGGGGAACGCGACTGGCAAAGCGGGAGAAATCAAACTCCACTCCGTCCGCTTCCCAGTCAATTTCATAGGAAAACTGTGTTAAAGTGGAATAAGTAAGGGCCTGGTACCCCGCTGATTCGTCGTGGGGAGGAAGAAGATTTATTACGGGTAAAGATTGATTTCCCTCGGTCGAAAGCAAGGTCTGCCCCAAAATAATTTCACCCTCGGTCACGGATTCTGCTAATTGCTCATTGTTTGTTGTATTTATATCATCACGAGGAAGCAGGTTGCTTGCATTTCGGTCATCATCTCCGTCGACCGACTCCGGTAAATTATCCAGAATCGGTTCTCCCACTTCGGTAAATTCGCTGATTGGTGACGATTTCTCTTCGTTCATAGTGCACCCCAAGAAAGGAAGTCCAATCGAAGCAAAGAAGGCGAAAACGAAAAGTGTAAAAAAGGACTGGGTTTTAGGCGGGATCATTTAACCAGAAGGTTGCAGGTTTTGCTGTAGGCTGGTCTTGTAAAGTTGGCGAGCCGGCAACCACGCACTCAATAAACCTAGAAGAAGGATTCCGAGGAAGGTATAAAGTGCGGCCAAGTCGAAAAGGGGCAAATCCATCCCTACCCCTATCTGTAAATGAATGATTGATGACACCGTCAAGGAGAGCAACAGGTACACTGCCAATGACCCAAGAGCTCCGAAAAAGGATAGGATGATTGATTGCCAAAGAATGGAACCGGTTACCACCGAACGGCTGGCTCCCATGCAACGAAGCACGGCGAACTCCCGTCTTCTCTCATGCATGGTCGACCTCAGGGAGGCCAGAATGATCAAGCCACCCACTAGAGCCATGAGGAGAGCCAGTGCGGCAACTGATCGCTCCAGCCAAGAAAAGCGGTTGAAAAAAGAGGAGAGAATTGCCGGAACCGGCCAGGCCAGCGTCGCCTGATCGCCCTGCTTGTTATACTTCACATCCAAAGCCAGCCCCGAGGATCCCTTCAAGTTCAGCAAGACGCCACTAATGGAATTGGCTTCCTCAGGATCATGACCTTCCATCCTCTGCACACCCATCAATGGAATCCATATGACCTGATCGGAAGGGGTGCCGGTCGCCTGCAAAATCCCTACCACCAGGTAGATGTCTTCATGCTTGCGATCCGGGCTGTATTCCAGCCCATGGTAAGGGTGAAAGCGGTCTCCTAATTTAAGCCCCAACTGTTCCGCCACCTGTGCCCCCACCAGTGCCTCCTTGGCATTTGCTGAAAAGATTCTTCCCGGTGGTAAGACCTGATAATTCTTACCCTCTTTCCATTGGTGCTCGATAAACATCTCCGGCATGGTGCCCACCAGCCGGTAACCGAGGTAATTGTCTCCCAAAGCAAAGGGATAGGCCTCGGAAACTCCGGGATGATCCCGAATCATTTCATAGTGGGACCAGTCGAGATTGCCCGGAGAATTTTCCAAATGAAAAAGCGCATTCAGCACAAGTTGCAACTGCGATCCTCTCGCCCCAAGCACCGCATCAAATCCGCAGGCGGACTGGGCAAAAGCCAGCCTCACTGATTGATTGGTTTTCCATGCCCCCAAAAAAAGACCGCCGGCCAAGGCCACGGTAAATACGGTGATGCAGCTAGTGAGCAAATTTTGTCTTATTGCCCGCCAGGCAAGCTTAAGCGAAACCCCATTGTATATCATGCTGAGTCCTCCAGAATCTGGAAAAATTCCTCATTCTTCTTGATTTGGTTGAGCTCTTCCCATCTTAGAGTGTGCTCAAACTGGCGAATCACCCTAGCATCATGACTTACTAAAATGAGCGAGCTCTCCCAGGCCTCGCAGAGGGAGCGAAGCAGGCTCAGGGAACGATCCGTGTTGGCGGGGTCGAGGTTGCCAGTAGGCTCGTCGGCCAGCACAAGTTTGGGCTTATTTACCAATGCCCGAGCAATCGCCACCCGCTGTTGCTGGCCAATGGACAACTGGTGCGGGCGATGGCTCCTACGATTATACAGACCCACAGCATGGAGGAGGGACTTGGCATGCTCAAAATCCGTCTGACCGCCTAGATTCATTGCCAGGGTAAGATTTTCGAGGCAGGAAAACCCGCTCAGTAGGTTGAAGGATTGAAAGATATATCCTATTTCTTTTGCCCGCAAATGATCACGCGCCGCCTCCCCCAGTAAATGCAAGGAATTCCCGGCTATGTTTATTTTACCTGAGTCTGCGGGCAATACTCCGGCAAGGAGGTGGAGAAAGGTGGTTTTTCCGCTGCCACTCGCTCCCTCCAGGGCAACCTGCGATTTGCCTTCCAAGGAGAATGTGGGGATGTGCAAAACCATTTCCATCTTTCCGGTTGGAGAGTGGAAGGATTTTTTCAGATCTTCTATGTCGAGCAAGCCCATGGATATTTTGTATCTCTTAGCCAAACAGTGAAACCGGAGCAAGCGGGATAGAGTAGTGCCGCCAAATTATGCTTTTTAAATCTTTACAAAACAGCACCTCTGAACAATGAGTTAGGTGTTTCGATGTCGTGGTGGATTTTAAGAAAGTTAAATCAAATTCAAAGTGGGGAGTGATTCCCTTCCGGGTGCTCGAGTCCGGAGATTTTGAGGTGCTTATTATTTCCACAAGAAGAAAAAACTGGAGTCTGCCCAAAGGAAATCTCATTAAGAGCATCGGCCCCAAAAGAACCGCCCTTTTGGAAGCGTATGAGGAGGCGGGTATAGATGGTCAGCTTGTTTCCTCGCCTGTTTTATGTTCTATCGGCCGAACCAATATTTTTTTATTTCCCATGTCGGTAAGTAAGGTTTTTGAAGACTGGCCAGAATCAGGCTTTCGAAAGCGCAGGTGGGTATCTAAGCAGAAAGCAAGCTGCATTCTTCACCATCATTCCATGCGCTCCCTATTGGGTAAATTTCTTCCAAAAGCTTGTCTTAGTAACTCATAGGCCCATACAATGGTAGGGTGCCCCTGACCCAAAAGGAAGCCGCATATGAAAAAGTATCAATTTGATCAATCACCCCAGCTCATCCGCCCACCCAAATACAGTGGCATAACACTTTCCCTCCTCTCTCTTTTTGTTCTAGTTTGTATGCTAGCGGTCTGGGAGAAAATGCCCAAGGACGATATCCAGTCACCACTGGCCGTACGGGCCCCCGCAAAAGCCGAGGATGTCCTCCGCGATGCGGTAAAGGGATTTGAAGAAGAGACTGGAGCAAGCCTGAGGTTACGGTTTGATTCGTTTGCCGGAGAAAACGGAGACTCTCCCCCCGCAAGCCAGCCTCACGACCTTTTGATCTTTGAGGATCATGCAAGCTCTGCCTTGCAGGCAAAACAGAGAATAAAAGAAAATATGGTTTTGCTTGCCTATCAAAAAGCGAAGCCCGATAGCCCGGCTTTGGTTGCCTCAGTTCCAGAAACTTGCAGAAATTCCATTTTGGCGTTTCAATTTGCCCGCTACCTTTCTGCCCCCACCCGCGGGCAATTTGATTTTGCTAGAGCTGGATGGACAGGGGTTGA
>Ga0181558_10000914_pt1 | contig 28059 bp, 25 predicted proteins | sample 011ome_22_FD_133754 | JGI IMG/M metagenome (GOLD analysis project Ga0181558, IMG submission 133754) | Coastal salt marsh microbial communities from the Groves Creek Marsh, Skidaway Island, Georgia - 011507BT metaG (megahit assembly) | ecosystem: Environmental > Aquatic > Marine > Intertidal...
ACGCTTGCCTTAATTGGAAGCATTGAAACCTTATTATCTATTGAAGCCGGAGACAAAATGGATCCTTATAAACGGACCACTCCCGCAAGTAAAGAATTAATAGCTCAAGGAATTGGGAACACCGTCTCGGGTATTATCGGAGGATTACCGATAACGGCAGTCATTGTCCGAACCTCTGCCAATATAGAATCCGGGGCACGCAGCAAATGGTCAACAATTTTTCATGGATTTTTATTGCTTGCCCTTGTATTAAGCATCCCCGGCATCCTAAATCAAATCCCTTTAAGTGGACTTGCTGCTGTTCTATTAGTGGTGGGGTTCAAACTAGCAAAACCCAGTTTATTTGTAAAAGAGTTTCAAAAGGGATGGAATCAATTTTTACCTTTTTTGTTCACCATTACTGCAATTTTACTTACTGACTTATTACTAGGCATTGGAATTGGCTTAGTCGTTGGATTATTTTTTGTCATCAAAACTAATTTTCATCGTGCAATTCAGGTTACAGAACGAAAAGGAAATTACTTAGTTAAACTTCAAAAGGATGTTTCATTCTTGAATAAGGCCCCGTTGATGAAAGAATTAAGCCAAATTCCAGATGGCAGTAAGGTTGTTTTAAACGCCTCCATGGCTCGATTTATAGATCATGACATCGAAGAGGTTTTGAATGATTTTATTGCCTCTACAGCCGATAAAGACATCACCTTATTGATTGAAGGATATACTCAGCACCAAAAAGAAAAAAAATGAACCCATACGAAAAATTATTACTACAAAATAAGGCTTGGTCTGAAGAAAAGTTTCAAGTAGACAAAGACTTTTTTAATCGTCTTTCTCAGCAACAAAAACCCAAATTCTTATGGATAGGTTGTTCGGACAGCCGTGTGCCTGCGAATGAAATTACAGGTACAGACCCAGGAGAAGTATTTGTACACCGAAATATTGCAAATATGGTGGTTCATACCGACCTAAATCTGTTGGCAGTTTTGCAATATGCAGTGGAAGTTTTGGAGGTGGATCACATCATTGTTTGTGGTCACTATGGTTGTGGCGGAATTGAAGCCGCATTAGGAAACAAAAGTTTTGGGTTGATCAATAAGTGGTTACGAAACATCAAAGAAGTATATAAAACCTATCAAGTTGAAATAGACGCATTAACAGACCAAAAGGATCGAGTCAACCGGCTTGTGGAATTAAATGTTTTGGAACAGTGCCAAGATCTCATTAAAACTTCAATCATTCAAAAATCTTGGCAAAATAGAAAATCCCCTGAAATACATGGGTGGGTGTACGGGCTCAACAATGGCTTGGTAAATGAACTGACCACAATTAAGCCAAGTATTGAAGCGATTCATCCTATTTTTAGATACACTGATGGTGAATTGTAATTTTTAGGTACTAAAAAATTGATTGATTTAAGTTACCAGCTGAAAGGTTCCATTGGATTTCTTAATTTTCCGACTAGTATTAATCCATGCCTTTTATGAACTTGGAGTATTTTAAGTCTTCAGAGCCCTTATTACTTGAATCTGGTGCTATACTATCAGATTTTACAATTGCATACAGTACTTATGGTCAACTGAACGCCGAACGGTCCAATGTCATTTGGATTGTACATGCCTTAACTGGGGATAGTCAAGTGGCAACCTGGTGGAATGGTATTGTTGGAGAAAATGGCTTATTTAATTTTTCCAATCACTTTATTATTTGTGCAAATTTACTTGGAAGCAGTTATGGTTCCACAAATCCATTGAGCACAAATCCTACCACAGGTACTTCCTATTTCTACGATTTTCCTAGTTTGACTACACGTGACTTGGCACAAAGTTTAGACTTACTTAGAAAGCATTTGAAGCTAGAACATATTCATACCTTAATTGGAGGATCACTTGGTGGTCAGATTGCCCTAGAATGGGCATACTTATTAGGACCCAAACTAGCAAATGCCATTGTAATTGCTACTACAGCCAAAACATCCCCTTGGGTGATTGGTTTTAATGAGGCTCAACGTATGGCCATAGCAGCAGATAGTAGCTGGGGACAATGCCACCCAGATGCTGGAAAAAAGGGACTAGAAGCAGCAAGAGCGATTGCCATGTTGAGTTATAGAAATCCACTTGACTTGAATGAAAAGCAGAAAGAATCAACGGAAAAATTAGATGGGTTTTTAGCCTCGTCTTATTTAAACTACCAAGGTGCAAAATTGACGAAGCGATTCCAAGCCTTTTCCTATTGGACCTTGACCAAATCTATGGATAGTCACGATATAGGTCGAAGTCGAGGAGGCTTAGAAAAAGCTTTGAATGGAATTTATGCGAAGGTTTTTGCAATTGGAGTCAATTCTGATTTACTTTTTCTTACCGAAGAATCTAAATTTATTAGTAGAACAGTGCCCTTGGGACAGTATGGAGAAATCATCTCCACTACAGGCCATGATGCATTTTTAATTGAATTTCAACAACTTTCAAGGCTAATTCAAAGTTTCTATAAAAGTTAACTTCTTCCCAAAATCAAATTTGATTACCAGTAACCAAAAGTATTGGATTTAAAGTTCCTTTTAATAGGTTGTGGTCTTTCGACGATTAGCCGCAATAATTCCAACAAATTATTAGCAATTGTTGAGAACATAGCTATTCAGAATTTCTAATTACCAAGCCTTACCCTCAAAAACTAAATCTTCCTAGTTTTACGCTTTCTAGGAAAGCCTCCCATGTTCTCAGCAACAATTACCCATTCTAACTTAAGCTTAGATCTTCTTTTTGAAAAAGGAGTATGGATTAAAGAATTAAAAGTTCTTTTAATTGCTGACCTTCATCTTGGAAAAGCTACTCATTATAGAAAGGCTGGAATTCCTATTCCAGAAACCATACATCAACTTGATTTTTTAACTTTAAAAAAATTAGTTAACCAATTCCAACCGCTACAAACGTACTTTTTAGGAGATTTATTTCACAGTCAATGGAATGAACAATGGGAATATTTTTTAGAATTTTTAAAGCAATTCCCAAAAACATGCTTTCACCTAATCAAAGGAAATCACGACATCCTACCAGAGCAAAACTACCAGAATACCTTTCTAAAGATTCATTCAGGTCCTGTAACTTTAGGAAATCTGTATTTATCCCACGAACCTGTGGAGGTAACTGAAGAACAACTCAATATCTGTGGGCATATTCATCCTGGAATCTATTTAAAAGGGCGGGGTAAGCTATCGGTACGACTTCCATGTTATTATTGGAGAAATAACACCTTGGTGCTACCCAGTTTCGGAAACTTTACAGGACTTCAGTTGGTGGAGAGGAAGGAGGCCGATCGTATTTGGGTAATTGGGAAGGATCGTGTCTTTCCCCTCCTTTCTACAGGAAGCATTGGGTAAATCGGCCAAGCTTTTCTATTTTTGGGTAGAATTATTATCTCTATGGGTTATCCAACAAGCACAAAAAAAAAACTTGGACATTTTAAATTTGGGAGTGTGCTATTTAGTACCACTCTTTCCCTATTTATTGTTGGACTTTTTGGGATGCTGCTTATTCAGGCTAGCTCATTAACGAAAATGATTCGAGAAAACATTGAAATCCAGGTCTTTTTGGATAAAAATTTACCAGAAAAAAAATTGGTAGAATTAAAAAGAGATTTGGCAAAAAGACCCTTTGTTTTAAGCAATCGGGATAGCTTATACTTAAAATTCGTCTCCGAAAAAGAAGCGGCAGAAACATTTATCAGTAGTACGGGAGAAGATTTTACAAAATTTTTAGAAGATAATCCTTTACGCGATAGTTTCGTTTTTGGCGTAGCTGAAGAGTTTCAAAGTTCAGAACAGCTGGCTACTATCTCCAAAGAGTTGGAAGCCATGCCTGGGATATTTGAAGTTTCTTACATGACAGATTTGATTGATTCAATCAATAATAATCTGTTTAAGGTAGGAATCATTATGGGTGCTTTTATTTTGATTTTGATCATCACAGTAATTATGTTGATCAACAACACCATTCGATTGGCACTTTTTTCCCAACGTTTTTTAATTAGATCCATGCAATTGGTCGGTGCAACACGAGGTTTTATCCGTAAACCGTTTTTAGTTCGCGCATTCTTTTTCGGACTTCTTGCTGGTGGTATAGCTTCAGCAATTCTTTTTGGACTTTTTGAATATACTAAGGATACCATCGAAGGATTTGCGGCGCTTCAAAACATAGAGCAAATGGGTCTTTTGTTTTTGGGCTTATCAATTATGGGAGGAGCTTTGTCCGTTTTTAGTACTTTGCGCTCCGTAAATAAATACTTAACCATGTCATTAGACGAACTATATTGATATATGAGCAAATCTGCTTTTCCATTTTCAAGAAAAAATTACTTATTCCTATTTTTAGGTTTAGCACTAATTTGCTTGGGCTTTATTGTAATGGGCATGGATAATGAACCGCACGGAAATGGATTTCTTGGTCTAACACTGGGTCCTGTTCTTACACTCTCGGGTTTCATTATTGAATTTTTTGCGATTTTTGTAAAACCATCAAAACCCTAATTAGTAAGCCAAGAGCAACCTATCTATGCAACAAGAAGCTTACGGAGAAGTATTTTTAATCAATAAACCATTAGAATGGACTTCCTTTGATGTGGTTAAAAAAGTAAGAAATGCCTTACGAATTAAAAAAGTAGGTCATGCGGGAACACTTGACCCATTGGCCACAGGACTTTTAATTGTTTGTTCAGGAAAAATGACCAAGCAAATTGAAGGCTATATGGGGCAAGAAAAAGAATATATCGGAACTTTTGTATTGGGCAGTACTACCGAATCTTTTGATTTAGAAAAACCAATTATTCCAGTCTTAGACCCGAGTACTATCACCTTTAATGAAGTCCAAAAGGCAGTCCGCCAGCTAACGGGAAATATACTTCAGATTCCACCCATGCATTCTGCCATCAAAGTAGATGGGAAGCGGGTCTATGCATCGGCGCGCATGGGACTAGAGGTAAAAATGAATCCTAGGCAAGTGGAGGTAAGAGAATTTGAGATTACCCGATTTGAAAATGGGGAATTAGATTTTAGAATCAGCTGTTCCAAAGGCACGTACATAAGAAGCTTGGCTAGAGATTTGGGTGAATTGTTGGGCGTCGGAGCCTATCTAAAAAAGCTATGCCGAACAAGAATAGGAACCTACTCTTTAGCTAATGCATACGAGCTCTCCGATTTGGTCAGTATAATTAAATCCAGAACCGATGAAAATCTACCAACAGCTATCTGATTTTCAGCCTCCTTTTTTCTCGGTAGTTACTTCAGGTACTTTTGATGGTGTTCACCTTGGCCACCAAAAAATTCTGAATCGGTTAAAAGAAATTGCTCAAAAAAACCAAGGAGAAACAGTAGTACTCACCTTTTGGCCTCATCCTCGTTTAGTACTTCGGCCGAAAGAAAAATCCCTTCAACTTTTATCAGCATTTGAAGAAAAAGTGGGATTGTTAGCAAAAATGGGAATTGATCACCTGATTATCTTGCCTTTTACCAAAGAGCTATCCCAAATGAGTTCAGAGGAGTTTATTCGAGAAATATTGGTCAATAAAATCCAAACAAAATCTTTAGTTATTGGCTATGATCATAAATTTGGAAAGAACAGAGAAGGGAGTTTCGACTATCTCACAAAACATAGTCATCTTTTTGGTTTTGAAATGGAAGAGATATCAAGGCAAGATATAGATGATTTAGGGGTATCAAGTACCAAAATAAGAACTGCACTTTCAAAAGGGGATATTTCTACTGCAAACAAATACTTGGGCAGGCCTTACTATATACAAGGTCAGGTAGTTAAAGGGGATCAAATCGGCCGTTCTATAGGATTCCCTACTGCAAATATTCAAGTCAAAGAAGATTATAAGTTACTTCCAATTGATGGTGCTTACGCAGTTTTTGCGGAAGTTGATTCTGTTCGATACAAAGCCATCTTAAATATTGGCGATCGGCCTACTGTATTCGGAAAGAAAAAAACTATTGAAGCACATTTAATTGATTTTGAAGGAGATCTTTATGGTCAAATTCTTCAAATTTTTTTCTTTGAGTTTTTAAGAGATGAAAAAAAGTTTGAAGGTTTGGAAGCACTCAAAAATCAGTTGTTGGTAGACCGTGAGCGCGCCCTTTTTATTCTCAAAAACTAAAATAGTATGATTCAAAAATCGGTGAAAAGTGCAGAAGAAGCTGTGGCAGATATATCAGATGGGGCCAAGCTCATGATGGGTGGATTTGGATTGTGCGGTATACCAGAAAACTGTATTCAAGCCTTACTAAAAAAAGAAGTTCAAGCGTTAACTATTATCTCTAATAATGCCGGAGTCGACAACTTTGGAATCGGGCTTTTTCTAAAAAAAAGGATGGTAAAAAAAATGATTTCAAGTTATGTAGGAGAAAATGCAGAATTTGAACGTCAACTTCTTAGTGGGGAAATCGAAGTAGACCTTGTTCCTCAAGGAACTTTAGCAGAGCGAATTCGAGCTGGAGGAGCAGGAATCCCTGCATTTTATACCCCTGCAGGGGTTGGTACGGAAGTGGCTTTTGGTAAAGAAACAAGAACGTTTGATGGGAAACAATTTCTTTTAGAAACTGGATTAACCGCTGATTTTGCATTAATAAAAGCATGGAAAGGAGATACTGCAGGGAATTTAATATTTAAAGGCACAGCAATGAACTTCAATCCAATTATGGCTACAGCTGGTAAAATTACAATTGCAGAAGTAGAAGAATTAGTACCTGCTGGCGGCTTAAATCCTAATGAGATTCACACACCTGGAATTTTTGTACAACGAATTTTTCAAGGGAAAGGGTATGAAAAACGAATCGAGAACCGTACCGTATCCTTTTAATTTCAATTCAATCAAGGAGTAAATCGTATCTCCAATTAAAAAAAATTGAAACCCCAATGTTAACAAAGGAACAAATTGCGAAGCGAATTTCTAAAGAGATTAAGCATGGTCAATACATAAATTTAGGAATTGGGATTCCAACATTAGTAGCGAATTACATCCCCTCCAAAATAGAGGTAGTTTTGCAATCTGAAAATGGATTATTAGGTATTGGCCCATTCCCAAAGGAAATGGACGTCGATCCTGATTTGATCAATGCAGGCAAGCAAACTATTTCTATAATACCTGGTTCTTCTATTTTTGACTCGGCACAGTCATTTGCAATGATTCGGGGTGGACATGTGGATCTAACAATCCTTGGTGCCATGGAAGTTTCTGAATTCGGAGATATTGCCAATTGGAAAATACCTGGCAAAATGGTTAAAGGAATGGGAGGCGCTATGGATTTAGTTTCTTCAGCGAAAAACATAATTGTAGCCATGCAACATTGCTCCAAGGATGGGCAATCCAAATTATTGCCAACTTGCACGCTTCCAATAACTGGAATTCGTTGTGTAAAAAAAATAGTAACGGACCTGGCCGTTTTGGAAATCAACCCTTCTGGAGGATTCGTACTCTTAGAAAGAGCACCAGGGGTTACAATAGAAGAAATTAAATTAAAAACTGCTGGAAATTTAATTGTGCCTAACCAAGTCCTAGAAATAAACTTAGATTAATCCATTTTAAAAACTCACTTAGTCAAATTACAGGGTATGAAAAAATCAGAAATCAACTTTCAAATTGAATTGGATGATGCTAACCTTCCTAAGGCGATTCATTGGAACGCATCTGATAAAGAAGGAGAAGAATTGGAAGCCACAAAGAGCATAAGTTTGAACGTTTGGGACAATTTAAACCATTCTACCTTGCGAATTGACCTTTGGACAGAAGACATGTCTGTTGTAGAAATGAAACGATTTTACATCGATATCCTGGGGGGAATGGCACAAACCATTCTAAATAGCACCGGGGATGAATACATGTCCGAGGAAATAAAGGACTTATGCGACCGTTTAGTCAAGCATGTCAATGAAGAAAATAAAAAAGGTCTTTGATCAAAAAATTGTCTGCAACTACCCTATACTAGATGAATTAGCAGTGATTTTAGTTTAAATATTAATTATTGTTTTGGCAATCCAATTATCAAAAATTATAAAATAATTCATTAATATTTTGATTTTATTAAAAATCATAAATAAAAACTCCCTTTTTTAATGAATAGAGAAAAAATTAAAATTGGGCTCATTTTTTTTTTTTAAAAGAAAACGATAGAAAATTACCTTTTTAACATAAATTTCGAATAATTGAATTGGTTTGAGCCAAATTCAACAACCATCTTAACTATTTTACAAAATTAGCCTATGAAAAATTTTACCAGAAAAATCTGGGGCTCCGTACTTCCTTTAGTGGTTTTCCTTTCTTTGGGTACCTCTATTGCACTAGCCCAGACTACCATCTCCGGTACAGTCACGGATGCGGACACTAAAGAAACATTGGTAGGGGTAAACATCCTCGTAAAAGGAAAAGTAATTGGAACGATTACCGACCTATCAGGTAAATTCACTCTAAACGTAAATCAGGAACCACCATTCACCTTGGTTTTCTCCATGGTGGGATTCGGTTCTAAGGAAGTTGAAATCACGGGAGGGATCTCCAATTTATCAGTAGAACTAGGTGAATCAACGATCCTAGGACAAGAAGTAGTTATATCTGCTTCTAGAGTAGAGGAAAGCATCCTTAAATCTCCTGTTTCTGTTGAGAAAATGGACATCATAGCAATTAGAGATGTACCACAAGCGAGTTTCTACGATGCCCTCAATAACATGAAAGGGGTAGAAATGAGTACGCAATCTTTAACCTTTAAGTCATTCAATACCAGAGGATTTAATGCCAATGGTAACGTTAGAACAGTACAAATGATTGACGGAATGGACAACCAGGCTCCTGGGCTTAATTTTTCTGTTGGTAATATTGTAGGTATCTCAGAATTGGATTTGGAAAGCGTGGAATTGCTTCCAGGTGCTTCTTCCGCTCTTTATGGTCCAAATGCAATAAATGGTATCCTTTTAATGAACTCGAAAAATCCATTTCAATACCAGGGATTGTCAGTGAATGTGCGGACAGGTTTGATGGACCAAAAAGACAGAACAACACAAGCAACTGGTTTTTATGATTTCAGCGCGCGCTATGCCAAAGCAATCAATGATAAACTCGCTTTTAAAGTAAACTTATCTTATTTGAAGGCCGATGATTGGCAAGCAAATGATTTTAGAGATCAGTCTCTATTAAATGGATCTAGAATTGATAATGGGAATCGAATCACCAACCCAGGTTACAATGGAGTTAACATTTACGGAGATGAGACTAACGTAAATATGAATTCAGTGGCTCAAGGAATGGTTGCTGCTGGTGCGCTTCCTGCTGCTCTCCTTCCATTAATTCCTCAAGCTTTTGTATCCAGAACAGGATATAGAGAATCTGATTTAGCTGATTATGGAACTAAATCATTAAAGTTAAACGCTGCATTGCATTACAGAATCAATGACCGTGTTGAAGCAATTATTCAAGGCAATTATGGTTATGGAACTACAGTTTACACGGGTGCAGATCGTTATTCTATTGCTAATTTCAAATTGGGTCAATACAAAGCCGAATTGAAAGGGGCGAACTGGTTCTTGAGAGGGTATACTACGCAAGAGCGTTCTGGAGATGCCTTCGCTGTAGGTATTGCTGCACAAGGTATCAACGAAGCATGGAAACCTAGTACCCTTTGGTTTCCTCAATATGTAGGTGCTTTTGCTCAAGCAAGAGCTGGAGGTATGGACAATGCCATGGCCCACGATGCTGCTAGAGCATTTGCTGATCAAGGGAGACTGGTTCCAGGTACTGCTGCATTTGATGCGGCTAAAAATGCCGTAGTGAATCGTCCAATCCCTGGTAATGCAACAGGCGTAGGTGCAAAATTTGTGGACAAAACAAACCTTTACCATGTGGAAGGTTCTTACAAGTTTACTGAAGTAAAATGGGCAGATTTTATCATTGGTGCAAATTTCAGAACCTATCAACTAGATTCTGAAAAAACATTGTTTGCAACAGATGAAAATGGAGATGAGTTCTCTATCAATGAATTTGGTGGTTATATCCAAGGTGCAAAATCTTTATTTAATGATAAATTTCGATTAACTGCTTCTGCTCGATACGACAAGAATGAAAACTTTGAAGGCCAAGTTTCACCTCGTGTATCTGGAGTATATTCAGCAGGTAATCACAATTTCCGTGCTTCTTACCAGACTGGTTTTAGAATGCCAACCACCCAAGATCAATACATTGACCTGGTAACCCCACAAGCACGATTAATTGGTGGTTTGCCGTTGTTTAGAGATCGTTACAACTTCACTGGTAACCCAGTGTATTCACTTGCCACGGTCACTAGCTTTGGTGGTGCTGTTCTAGCAGGGACTCAACCTTCCTCACCAATTTACCAAGCGTCTATCCAACAAGCAACGCAGTTAGCAATTACCCAGGCAACTAGCATTGTGACGCAACAAGTATTGGCTGGGTTGATTCCAGCTGCTCAAGCCCCTGCTGCTATTGCTGCCTTGGTACCAAGTATAGTTCCTCAAATTGCTGCACAATTGGTGCCTGCTAATGCGGCTGCAGCAGCAAAAGACAAACTCGTCCCTTACCAACCATCCACTTTCCAACCGGAAATAGTAAAGTCATATGAAGTTGGATACAAAGGATTGTTTGCAAACAAACTATTAATTGATACTTATGCTTATTTCAATAGCTTCGAGAATTTCATTGGAGGTCAGGTTTTAATTCAAGACAAAAACTTCAATCCAGCAAATCCTGCATCGGCCCTTGGACTCAATTTATTGAGTTCTAATTCAAGAAATATTTACTCTATGCCAGTAAATAGAACAGAAATCATCAAGTCATGGGGATGGGCTTTCGGTGCAGATTACCGATTACCTAAAAACTATACACTTGGAGGTAACGTGTCTTACAACACACTTCAAAATCTTGATGAGTTAGCAATTACAGGTTTCCAGCCTTCTTTCAACACTCCTGAATACAGGTATGTGGTAAACTTTGCCAACCGTGAAGTTGTCAAAAATTTAGGCTTCGCCCTTTCTTACAGATGGCAGGGTGAATTTGCATGGCAGTCCTCGATTGTTGCTCCTGAAGTTTCTTCACAACAACTTTCTGTAATGCCTGCATTCGGAACATTTGATGCGCAAATGAGTGTGAAAATGAAGGCTTTGAAGTCTATCTTGAAAATTGGCGGTTCAAACTTATTCAACAGCACAGGATACAGACAAGCATGGGGTAACCCAACTGTCGGCTCCATGTACTATGTAAGCTTGACATTTGATGAGTTCTTGAACTAATCAAATCCACTCTCTTAAAAAAAGGGCTGTTCTAGCGAACAGCCCTTTTTTTATTGTGAAAAATACGAAGCACAAAGTACCAAGTAGACTCATTGGGTTGTGAGACGAAATTCATATGGCTTACGAATTCTTAATTCTTTATTCAAAAAATTGAGGTTAGGAGTTCGCTATTAAATGGTTATATAGTCGCTAGTATTGGGTTCCTGTTTGTTGTTGGCAGGAAAAAGCCAAGAAATATGAGACGAGACAAATTGTGCCAAATTGAAAATATAAAGTAGTTTAAGAATTAGTATCCTGCTCCATTCCATTCTTGGTGCTTGGTCTATTTACTTGGCACAAAAAAGGCCATCCCTCAGGATGGCCTTTTGAAAGACAACTTGTTGTAGTTTAATGTACTTCGCCCATCATTTTCTTCAATACAGACTTTAGAAGAAGCAATACAAAGGCAGAACCCATTACCGTATACACAATCATCATAAATTGATCTGGCATGGCAGCAAGCCCCTCTTCTGAGCCCCCACTCGCTTCCCCTGCAATCAATCCTGCAAATAAGTTGCCCAAAGCCACCGAGAGGAACCAAATCCCCATCATTTGACCACCATATCCTTTAGGAGCCAATTTGGTCACCAATGATAGTCCAACAGGGGACAAACTCAATTCACCAAAAGTGTGTAATAAAAAGGTGATGATTAACCAACTAGGAGCGGCCAATTCTCCTGAAGCTGCAATCTTAGTTGCAAAATACATGACAAAAAAGCCAACTCCCAGCATCGCAAGTCCAAAAATGAATTTTAAGGGAGAACTAGGTTCTAAATTCTTACGCCCCAACCAAACCCAAAGCGCAGCAAAGAATGGAGCGAAAATAATGATGAATAAAGAGTTGATGGACTGAAAATAACCTGTGGGTATTTCCCATCCCAAAATCTGCCGGTCTGTAAAACGCTCCGCAAATAAATTTAACGTGGATCCTGCTTGTTCAAATCCAGACCAAAACATGGCTGAAAAAAAGAATAGAATTGCGATTACACCGACTTTATTCTTATCCACTTTATCTAAACCGCCAAAAACAATCACATAACCCAAATAGCCCACGGCGACTAACGCAATTACTATACCTGAGGATTTGGCAATCGCTGCGGCATCGATGGAAATAATACCAGAAAACAAAACTCCAATCACGACCAAACCCACCAAACCAATAAGAGAAGTAACTCTTTTTAACTTAATTTGTGCAAGCTGTTCTTCTGTAGTTTGAACCAAAGGAACCTCTCCAAAACCATCAAGAGCTTTTCCAGTAAGTTTGTATTGAATCAATCCAAAAATCATTCCTAAGCCTGCCAATCCAAATCCCAAATGCATATCGTATTTAGCTACTGTAGCACAAGCTACCGGAGCGATAAAACCCCCAATATTAATTCCCATGTAAAAAATGGAAAAGCCTGCATCCCTTTTGGAGCTTCCTGAAGGATATAGTTGTCCCACAATTGAACTAATATTTGGTTTCAACAATCCAGTACCCAAAACAATCAAAAGTAGTCCCAAAAAGAAGGAAGTGGTATCCAAAGTGCTCAAAGTAGATTTTACACCAGAGCTACCTGCTACCCAACCTTCGATACCTGGTACTGCCATCATAAAATGGCCCAGAGCAATGATAATACCACCATACCACACAGAATTCTTCAATCCAAATAAACGGTCTGCTAGCCATCCACCGGGTAAAGCCAAAAGATAAACACCCATTGTATATAGTCCATAAACTGCTCCGGCTGTAGGATCATCAAACCCAAGACCGCCCTCGGCGATGGCTTTAGTCATAAACAAAATCAATAAGGCACGCATGCCGTAGTAACTGAAACGCTCCCACATTTCTGTAAAGAACAACGTCATCAGTCCCTTTGGATGACCAAAAGCAGTAGGACCTACAAATTCAGAATTAAGTTCTTTTTCCAAGGCTTTTTCGGGTTAAATAGATTAAATTTCTTTGCAATGATAAACTTTTTTGGGAGTTGATTGCAAAGAAATTCAAGGAACTCTTTCGGAAATCCAAATTGACATATAATAATGGGGACACTTTTTAGTACTTAATACCTAAAAAGCAAAATCTAACCCTATTTTTGCATGACAAACAGAAAAAAATACACAAATCCTATACAAGCATGAAAACAGCTGAAATAATTACGGAAAAAGGAACAATGCGAGTAGAATTCTATGAAAAGGATGCACCAATTACAGTACAAAATTTCGTAGATCTCTCCAAAAAAGGGTTTTATGATGGACTCACTTTCCACCGTGTTATCCCAAATTTTGTCATCCAAGGAGGATGTCCAACAGGAACAGGTACTGGCGGCCCAGGGTACAAAATACAATGTGAATTAGAGGGCGAAAATCAATACCATGATCGAGGAGTCCTTTCTATGGCACACGCAGGTAGAAATACTGGAGGATCTCAATTTTTTATCTGCCATAGCCGTTCCAATACCGCACACTTAGATCGGAACCATACTTGTTTTGGCAAGGTGGTAGAAGGACTTGAAGTGATTGATGCCATTCGTGCTGGAGATAAAATTGAAAAAATCTTGATTCACGAATCTTAAAATCAAACCAAATCAGGTGCCCCAACAAGATGGAACTATTGGCGCACCTGATTTTTTATTTTTTTAACTTTTGCAAATCCCTTAAAACTTCAAGAACTTCTCTATGGATTTTTGGAGCAGTTTCTGGACCTAAAGAATTGATTTCACCATAAGGACGGTCTTGGTAATCGTAACTAAATGGGGGGTCCACATCCCATTGACTTTTGGGGACGATGTAGCCAATCATATCGTTTGACATTCCTGAGAAAAAGATATACTGTCCTGGAATTTTTTCTTTCAGAGCAGGTACTTCTACTGGGTCCATTTTGAAATCCGCACCTGCTGGAGATTCAATACCTCCATGCAGAATTTCTGGATAAAGTTCTCCTGGCACATGGACAAAGGTAGCGGGACCTAAATTCCATGCCGAAATCTCCGATCTAATTTTTTTCCAACCCACAAATCCTCGATCAAAAATTCCAACAAAAGCTGCCAATTGAAAAAGTGAATTATCCATGTCTAGGGAAATCGACTTGGCTCGAATGCCTAGGTCTAAAGAAGTATGCAACACCAAATTCGAGTCTTTTAAGGTTTCTAAGGTCACTTTAGCAAGTGCTTTTCCTTGAGCAAGAAGTTTATCTGGTGCTTGTTTTTGATAGGAAATGCCTGTGTAAGGATCCATAACAGCAAGATCAGGTGACGTAGTCATCAATCCTCCTACTGCACCATTCAAAAAGATAGCTACGCCCCCCACCCCAGCTTCGGCCAAAGTATCCGCAATTGTAATTCCTTCTTCGACAAAATTCCGCCAAGGATCCGCAAAATCAGAACTGATTTGAATATTTTCCGACCAAAGGGTCTCAGGATGGTTGCCCCAATTCATAAGGGTACCCAATGTGGAACCCGTTTGTGCATCAAGAACCTGCATCAATTGCAATCCAGCATCAAGAACAAAGGGCGGACGCGTATCTCCTACCAAATCCTTTAGCCGATCAGGCTCCTGTGCAAATTTAAAATGAGCAGGTCTTCTGGCGGAATATGCCTCTCCTATCGCTTTTGTAATTCCTTCTTGAACTTGCTTTATGTAGTCGTCATTTACCCCACGCACAAATTCAGAAGGTCCCCACATACCCATTAAATCAGGAGCGGAATGCACATGTGTACTGGAAATGATTACATAATCTAATTCGGGATATTTTTCTTGAATTAATTTCCGGGTGGCTATCACCTCATCATTTCCAAATCCAATCATGTCAATGACACAAAGAGCCAGCGTAACATTTCCAGACTCGAGCACCATGGCCCTTGCCCAAAGTTTGTCCAGAACCCCTTGTGCAGGTCTTGAATTATGAAAGCCAGCTAACCAAATCGCATCAAACTCACCATTTCCATTGGCATCTACAAAACGATCTCCTTTTTCTGGATCATACTTCGAATCCCCATCCACATCCTCCCAAGTTTCAAAATCAGTAGGTGTGAGATCAACTTTAGAAAATCCCGCATGCACTATGTCTGCTACATTGTATATAGAAATGTCAGTTTGAAAACCCGAATGCCGATCTCGGATTTGATACCCTGCATAAACAAGGGGGAGAATGATTACTACAATAATAATTCCCAAGAAAATTAGCAGTCCTTTACGCATATGTAATTTTAGAAAAATGTATACCTAAAATACCTACTTTTCTTGGAGATGGAAAGTTAACTCATTGAATTTTAGGAGATTCATATTACAGATTTTGCATTTGTTGGCGAAAATATCGCTCGTGAATATCTGCATGGGGGACAATTTCCTTGTACCACCTCAAACGAAGCTCAATTTGTTCTTTTTCAGTAAGATTGAAATTTGGAATTTCCATTTCTTTGGCTCGCTTCATCAATTCATAAAGGAAAATAGATGCTGAAACTGAAATATTGAAACTCTCTGTAAATCCACGCATCGGGATGTACACGAGGCCATCTACTTTGGATGTCACTTCTTCACTAATTCCTTCGTGCTCATTCCCAAAAATAAGGGCCACTTTTTGATTGGGTAGTATGGGTAAGTCGTGAATAGATAAGGAATTTGAGGCTGGGCTCGTACCATAAATTACATAACCCTCAGAACGTAATCTATCAAAGCAGTTATCCACAGCTGATCCTTCTGTGGTAAAATATTTATGCAAATCCACCCATTGAGCAGCTCCACGCGTTACAAAGGGATTGATTTTATAGGTATCCGTCTTTTCAATCAAATGGATATCCTGAATCCCAAAGCAGTCACAAGTCCGAAGGACTGCACTAGCATTGTGTGGTTTGAAAATATCTTCGAGAACAACAGTAAAAAATCGAGTTCGTTGAGCTAGTACATTATCAATAGTAGCCTTTTTATGAGCAGTAATGTATTTTCCTAGGTAAGTGATCAATTCCTCGTCCCCATACTCTAGTTTGAATTCCTGCTGACCCATAGCGTACTAATTCAATTAAAATAGCCCTAATTGCTCATCATCCCCTTTCTTTGGAGTTAGGGTTAGGGTACTTCCTATCTCGAAATCCTCTTCAGGTTCTTCCTGCAGCTCCTCATTAGAAGATTCTATTGCTATTTCCTCACTAGCCATCGATTCGATGGATTGCTCGGACTCAATCAATTGCAATTCCTTTACCTCGTGTGTGCTTAATTTATTGCCAAGAGCCTTCCAACCTTTCACATCGATCAACATTTCTAAGTCGTAATCCATTTGTTCTTCAGTCTTCCCTTTAATCAGGGTGACAGAAACCTGGGCTTGGGAATCGGTAGTGACTAATTTGAGGTAAGATTGTTTGTGTTCGGTAATGAAATTAAATCGCTTATTAAGAGTCGTGGTCTCAATCAAAAACCGTTTCACAAAGAACCCTTTGGTAGCCCCATCGAAGTAGACGGCACCAATTACTTTTTGTGAGTCAAATTTTTGAATCAAAAGCACATCTGATGGCTCATAGCGATTGGTCAATTCAAAACTAGTTAACTCATAATCCCCATTTTTGTAGCAAACCAAAATTTTATCATCTCCTAGGAAATTGCCAATTAGCTTGCCCCTTGAATCGGTATTTATTCTACCTACCGAGGCATCGTAGTAAATATTGATACCTCCTAAGGTTGATTTCCCCTCCATCTTAAATTGAACTTTCCGAACAGGGTATCTCGTCAATATATTTCCACCCGCAGCACGACCTTTTATTTCAAGGTCAGCAAAGTCAAAATCAAAAACCTTTACTCTTGCCTTCGCACCTTGCGTCAAATAAACGGTTACAACTTCTGCCTCTCCATTGGGATTCGCCGTTAGGTACACTAACTTAGATCCTTTGGTTCCTTTAGTAAGGTCATATTCTTTATCCCGAGTCACCCCCCCTACTTGGAAACGCTTGACCATGGCCCTACCTGACCCTCCATCTAAATAAATAAAGTTATAGGTCATACGTTCGTCATTCTTCCGAAATACACCTGCATAGACGATATCCTTTCCCATGAATACCTTTTCTTGAATTTTGGATACCATTAATTTTCCGTCTCGGCGTATAGCAATAATGTCATCCAAATCCGAGCATTCACAAATATATTCGTCCTTTTTGAGGCCATAGCCTACAAAACCATCTACCCGATTGACATACAATTTGGCATTATTTGCCGCTACAACTGCAGCTTGAATGGTATCAAATGCCCTTATCTCAGTCTTCCGCTCCCTACCCTTTCCATACTTATCGAGCAAATTTTGGTAATAGGCAATTGCAAAATCGGTCAAGTGCTTCAGGTTGTAGTTCACTTCCTTTAATTCATCTTGAAGCCGCTTCATCAACTCATCCGCTTTAAATGCATCAAACTTGGATATTCGCTTGATTTTAATCTCTGTCAATCGAACCAAGTCTTCTTGGAGGATAGTCCGATAGAAATCAGGCTTGTAGGGATCCAATCCCTTATCGATAGCTGCCAACACCGCATCCCAAGTAGTGCATTCTTCAATATCCCTGTAAATCCGATTTTCAATAAATATCTTTTCTAGTGAAGAGAACAAGAGTTTTTCCAATAACTCTCCCTTCCGAATTTCCAGTTCCTTACGGAGCAATTCCTTCGTTTGGGTGGTATTATACTTTAATATCCTATTGACAGTTAAAAAAACCGGTTTTTCATCAATGATGACGCAAGCATTCGGTGAGATTGATACTTCACAATCTGTAAATGCATACAAAGCATCGATGGTCACATCCGGAGAAACACCTGGAGCCAATTGAATCTGTATCTCTACATCCTTGGCAGTATTGTCTACTACCTTTTTTATTTTAATCTTCCCTTTATCGTTGGCCTTAAGAATAGAATCAATCAAGGAATCAGTAGTAGTTCCAAAAGGTATTTCCTTGATTAACAATGTTTTATTAGCATCCTCTTCTATTCTAGCTCTAACTTTAATCTTCCCACCTCGTAAGCCTTCTTGGTAATCAGAAAAGTCTGCCAATCCCCCCGTAAGGAAATCGGGAAGAACCTCTGGAGAATTGCCACGGAGGATTTCAATGGAAGCTTCAATCAACTCTCTAAAGTTGTGGGGCAAAATTTTGGTAGATAATCCAACTGCAATACCTTCCACCCCTTGAGCCAAAAGCAAGGGAAATTTTACTGGTAGTGTCACCGGCTCACGCTTTCGTCCATCGTACGAAAGCTGCCAGTCGGTAGTTTGTGGATTAAATACCACATCCAAAGCAAACTTGGATAGTCGAGCTTCAATGTATCGTGCCGCAGCAGCCCCATCCCCGGTGCGCACATCTCCCCAGTTACCTTGAGTTTCAATCAATAGGTCTTTTTGTCCCATATTGACTATGGCATCCCCAATGGATGCATCCCCATGAGGATGGTATTGCATGGATTGACCAATGATATTGGCCACCTTATTGAAACGGCCATCATCCATTTCCTTCATTGCGTGAAGAATACGCCGCTGAACTGGCTTCAACCCATCTTCGATGGCTGGTACAGCCCGCTCAAGAATTACATAGGATGCATAGTCAAGGAACCAGTCCTTGTACATACCAGTTACGGGTACTGAACCGTGCAAACTGCTGTCAGGAATTTCAGGTAATGGGGTATCGTCACTCATGTTGGTAATCCAAAGGTTTAGGAAAATGGATTGAGATAATTCTAGGAAACTTAGGTATCTACCTCAGCATCCACTTCTTCAAGTTCAAGTTGAGGGTCATCTAGGGCCAAATCCTTCTCTACCCGCAAATTGTCAATAATAAAAACTTGTCGATCTGGGGTGTTTTTACCCATATAAAAGGTAAGCAGGTCAACAATTTTGGTGTCTTTATTAAGTAAAATGGGATCCAATCGGATATCCTCTCCGATAAAAGTGCCAAACTCCTCAGGGGATATTTCACCTAAACCCTTGAATCGAGTAATTTCAGGTTTACTTCCCAACTTGTGTATGGCACGTTGCCGCTCCTCATCTGAATAGCAATAAATCGTTTCCTTCTTGTTTCTTACGCGAAACAAAGGCGTATCCAAAATAAACAAATGCCCATTTTTTACCAAGTCAGGGAAAAACTGTAGAAAATAGGTCATGATCAACAAGCGAATATGCATCCCATCCACATCTGCATCCGTAGCAATCACAATCTTTCGGTAGCGGAGATTTTCGATTCCATCCTCAATGTTGAGCGCATGTTGGAGCAAGTTAAACTCTTCGTTTTCATACACCACCTTCTTGGTCATCCCAAAACAATTCAGTGGTTTGCCTCGAAGTGAAAAAACAGCCTGTGATTGTACATCTCTACTTTTTGTGATCGAACCAGAAGCAGAATCGCCTTCAGTAATAAAAAGCATGGTCTTGTTTTTCATCTCCTCATCTGCTTTCGGGTCGTCGTAGTGAACGCGACAGTCACGTAACTTTTTATTGTGAAGATTTGCTTTTTTAGCCCGCTCATTTGCCAACTTCTTGATCCCCGAAATTTCTTTGCGCTCCCGCTCAGATTGCAAGATTCGCTTCAACAAGGCATCTGCTGCTCCTGGATTTTTGTGTAAGTAATTGTCTAGTTCGGTCTTGATAAAGTCATTGACAAAAGTTCGAAGGGTAGGCCCATCCGGACCAATGCTCTGGGAACCCAACTTAGTCTTGGTTTGGGATTCAAACACAGGTTCCTGTACCCGTACAGCAATTGCAGCAACGACTGACTGGCGAATGTCAGAGGCATCGAAATCTTTTTTGTAAAATTCACGAATGGTCTTAACAATCGCTTCTCGGAATGCCGCTAAGTGCGTCCCTCCTTGGGTAGTATACTGCCCATTTACAAAGGAATAGTATTCTTCCCCATAACTTCCAGAGTGCGTAATCGCTACCTCAATGTCATTTCCTTTCAGATGAATGATGGGGTAACGAATACTTTCCTCATCTACCTTATTGGATAAAAGGTCAAATAATCCCCGATCCGAGAAGTATTTCTTCCCATTAAATTGGATACTAAGCCCTGCATTCAAGTAGGCATAATTCCACATTTGATTCTCAAGGTATTCGGGAATAAAATGGTAATTCTTAAAGATGGAGGCATCTGGTGAGAACACGATCTTGGTACCATTCCGATCTGATGACTTTCCTAGTGGAGCATCATTCACCAAAATTCCTTTTTCAAATTCTGCCACTTTTGTATCGCCTTCACGGAAGGATTGCACCTTGAAAAAATCTGAAAGTGCATTTACCGCTTTGGTACCCACTCCATTTAAGCCTACCGATTTTTGGAAAGCTCCTGAATCGTACTTTCCTCCGGTATTGATTTTTGAAACGCAATCGATCACTTTTCCAAGAGGTATCCCTCTTCCATAATCCCGCACTTCCACTTTATGCTCTGTAATTTTAACTTCAATAACTCGACCATGCCCCATCATGTGTTCGTCTATGGAGTTATCTAAAATTTCCTTTACTAACACATAAATTCCATCATCAGGAGCACTTCCATCTCCTAATTTACCAATGTACATTCCAGGTCTCATGCGGATATGTTCTCGCCAATCCAACGAGCGGATGCTATCTTCGGTATAGTTTACTTGTTCTGCCATGGATTAATTCACCCTTACTTGGGTGGCTTTAAATTTTTTGAAAAGCAATACAAACAATCCGCCCACCCACACAAAAAGTACAATTGGCATTAGCAAAAACCATAGATTGTAGGACGCGGCACTCAATTCTTCTTGATTGTTGATGGCATGAATATACAAAGCTGAAAGCGCCAAGCTAAAATTAACCCATCCCCCAAAAGAATAAAACCAGGCCAGTAGGTAATCGCGAAACGGATCCCCCACCGGAAATAGGCGATGCATTTTTTGGTTAGTTTTAGTTTCTAGTGTTTTTGGAGTATATAAAGTCACTAGATTAAGCAGTAAAAAACCAAAAGCTAACCCATAAAAGAAGCTGTTTTTTTCAAAATCACGAAGAATCCCTCCTTGATTATCCAATCGGAATCCAATCTGCTCCGGAAGTGCAGCATAGATATACAAGAGCGCCAAGAGAAAAACTAAAACACTAAAGAAATAAAAAACTTTTCCGAATCTTGAATACATGAAATTTGGGATTTATGCTGCAATATAAGCGATTTGACTAAACCTTCTGCCTTCAGTTGGTGTACAAAATTGACAATTTAAGTCAAAGCTTAATTTTTGAAGCGATTCACACGGACGCTAGCATTTTTCCAACGATCTTTGGACTTTTAAAATTCTTCCCATGAAAAATTCAGTTTTCGTTTTCTGCCTTTTCCTATTCACTTGGCTCAGTTCCTGCAGTTCTGCGGTAGATGCTGGAAAAATAAATATAGAAAACTGGAAATCAGATCGCTATGGATGCAAAGGCTTACGCTTGCAGGATTTAGAAGAATTCCGGAAAATCAAAAACCAGTTTTTAGGCATTGACAACCAAGCCATGATAAAAACTTTTGGTCGGCCAGACCGAGTGGAATTGGTCGACAAAAGTCAAAGTTTTTTCTTTTATTTCTTAGAGCCTAGCTCAGATTGTGCTGGCGTGGAACAAGAAAAAGAACCCTTGCGAGTTCTTTTTCGAATGAATGCATTGAGTAAAGTTTCTGAAGTCACAGTTACAGACCTGAATCCATAAAGCACAAGGCTGCAGCTCCAAGAGTTCCAGCATTATTTTCAAGGGTTGCCTTTTTTAACTTCAGGTCTTTCACGTAATACGGGGTGAGGTACTTTCTGGTACTGTATTCAATGGTAGGCATCATAAACTCCAATCCGGCAGCAATCCCGCCTCCAAAATAAACATCTGTTACATCCAGAACTCGAATTGCAGATACAATGGATTCACTGATGATTTCGGCCACTTCCTTAAATACCATTAAGGATACTTCGTTGCCTATACGAGCAGTATCTACCAATAAATGAGTTCCTAGCTCTTTGCCCACCAACTCTCCCGCTTTTTCCGGATATGCAGAGATTAGGTTGTCCATGATTTTTAAAATACCCTGTCTTCCAACCAAGGTTTCAAGTCCAGTATTTCCTCGAGAAAGCATGTGACCCATCTCCAACGCATTGCCTCTTGAACCTTTAAATACCTCTCCATCCAACACCAGAGCACTTCCAATTCCTGTACCCATGGTGATAAATAAAAAATTAGAAGAAACTTCTCCCTTTCCAAATTGAAATTCTCCAATCGCTGCAGCTGCCGCATCATTTTCTAAGTAAAAATCGTGATTGGGGTATTTTGAATTTAACCTAGCCTTTAAGGGATAATTATTCAAATCAGGAATAGCTGGAATCTCCAAGGGAGTCATTCGATCCTTACTAATCATACCAGGAAGGCCAATCCCTACCTTTTTTACCTGAGGAAATTTCTCTAGATAGGTTCCAATCACCTGAATAAAATTCGGACCAAAACCATCGGCATGTTCACGGTAGGAGGTGGTATCCTCTTTATAAAACTCACAAATTTTACCTGACTTATCAACTAATCCAATCTTAAGGTGTGTACCTCCAACATCAATCCCCAAAAACTGAGTATCCGAAATATTCATAATTCACTTGATCCTTTTTCGTTTGCTAAAAAAGCAAAACTATTCCTTTACTTCTTATATTCTTTGCCGACCTCAGAAAAAATTTTTAGCACAGCAGGACATACCAAAGTATTCTTCAGTGTTAAATCTAAAATTCCAAGCATATTTTTTCGATCCGTATGCGGGTATTCTCTACAAGCTTTTGGGCGATCTTCGTAGACCAAACACCCATTATCCTCCCCTAAAAAAGGACAAGGAGCCCCTTTGAAGACGTAATCCCCATCTTCATCTCTAAAAAGATGGGTATCAATAAATTCACTTGTACGCATCCGAAATACCTTGGAAAGTCTTTCTATATCCGTTTGAATTAGAATTGGACTTGTAGTCTTGCAACAATTCGCACAATCCAAACAATCCGTTTTTGAAAAGACCTCGGAATGAGCTTGATGAAATTTGGCATCTAGATTCTTGGGACGAATAGCCTTGAGTTTTTCTTTTAATTTCTTGTTTGTCGGAAATTCTGACTTACACTCCTTTGAAAACTTGTCAAGATTTAAAACCATTACAAAAAAGACTAATGAATTACTGATTGAAAAATACCAAAAGCTTATTCTCGATTTATGGAAATGCCATCCGGAAAAATGGAAATCTCTTGCGCTTTGTACAATTGCCCAATACACTGCTTAAATTGCTTTTTACTCATTCCCAAGGCCTTTTTGATTGCCTCTGGGTCAGATTTATCGTGCAATGGCAAAAATCCTTTTTCTTGGACCAACTTAAGAATCTTCTCAGCTCCCTCTTCGTATTTCACCCGGCCGAATGGAAGCAATTGAAGATCCAGTTTTCCATCCTCCCGGCGTTTTTTTACCCAAAGTTTACGAATTTCCCCTAGAGTCAACTCTTGAAAAACTTCGTTGCCATAAAGCAACCCTTCGTAACGATCTTCCAATAACACCTTGTAACCCAATTCGGTTTTTTCAAATATCATTCCTTGACATTCGTTACCCGGCTGGTAATCCTTTGGCGCTGGATACATAAATTCACGGTATTTACTCACTCCAATCAATCGATTGGAACGGTAATCCGCACATAGTCGAATTAAATATTTTTGACCAATGGTCATTGGTTTCGCCATCTCAGCATTGGGTACAAAAAGATCTTTCAGTAACCCCCAATCCATAAATGCTCCAAAAGAAGTGACTTCCTTGCAAGTCAATACCCCAAATTGATCCAGAATCAATGCAGGAGTATCCGTAACCGCCACAGGTCTATCCTCGCTATCAGTATATACAAATACTGTCACCTCATCACCCGCTTTCTCTTCTCCTGTCAGGTAGCCTTTAGGAAGTAAAACTTCATCACCATCACTAAGCCCTAAATACGCCCCAAAATCTGTAAATCTGTTAATAGGTAAGCGGTTGACCAGTCCAAGTTCTTTCATTCGGTAAAGTTAAAGATTAATCCTATTTGGAAGACGATAAAGTTTGAGACCTTACTTGGTCAGGAATACGAAACCTAAGTTGGAAATCGTACAGCATACCCGTAGTTTTAAAACTTCAAAACGGATTACACCCAATAGACTTTCTCAAGATTTTTACTCCATGAAAAATATCACAGTCATCGGTTCGGGAACCATGGGCAATGGCATTGCACACTTATTCGCACAGCAAGGGTTTGCAGTTTCCTTAGTAGATCTTTCTCCTGAGCAACTAAGCATGGCATTGACGACCATTTCCAAAAATATGGATCGTCAGGTAACGAAAGGTACCCTGAGCGAATCCCAAAAGATGGCTGCACTCCAGCGCATCCAAACACATACAGACCTCGCAATGGCTGTAGATCAGGCAGATTTAGTTGTGGAAGCAGCAACTGAAAATCTAGAAATCAAATTAGAACTTTTCCGTCAACTGGATCAATTAGCTCCCGCTACAGCTGTGTTGGCTTCCAATACCTCTTCTATTTCGATTACTCAAATTGCTGCAGTGACGAAGCGTCCTGCTCAAGTTATCGGGATGCATTTCATGAATCCTGTTCCTGTCATGAAGCTTGTCGAAGTGATTCAAGGGTATGCTACTTCTGCGGAGACCACTTCCCAGATCATGCAGCTTGCCCTTCAATTGGATAAAGTAGCAGTGGAAGTTCAGGACTATCCAGGATTTGTGGCCAACCGAATTTTGATGCCCATGATTAACGAGGCCATATACACACTTTTCGAAGGAGTGGCTGGGGTTTCTGAGATCGATACAGTAATGAAATTGGGTATGGCACATCCCATGGGGCCTCTTCAACTTGCAGATTTTATTGGGTTGGATGTGTGCCTCTCCATATTGAGCGTACTTCAGGAAGGATTTGGAAACCCAAAATATGCACCTTGCCCCCTTTTGAGAACTATGGTAGCCGCCGGATTCAAGGGAGTAAAGACAGGGGAAGGATTTTATTGCTACCCTGCTGGTACCAAAGACTTCACTGTTTCTTCTAGATTTTCAAAGTAATTATTAACAACATGCATTTAGCAGTAGCTGGAAATATAGGTAGTGGAAAAACCACCCTTACCGAAAAATTAGCCAAACATTATGGCTGGAAAGCTGAATTCGAAGCCGTAGATGACAATCCCTACCTCGCAGACTTTTATGAAGACATGAAGCGTTGGGCTTTTCACTTGCAGGTGTACTTTTTGAATTCCCGATTCAACCAGCTTAAAACCATACAAGGAAGTAGTGAATCGATCATCCAAGACAGAACAATCTATGAGGATGCCTATATTTTTGCAGCCAATCTTTTCAAAAGTAAACTTCTGACTGAGAGAGATTATGCCAATTACACCAGTCTGTTTAATTCCATGATCGCACATGTAAAGGCTCCAGATCTTTTGATTTATCTAAAAGCAGATATTCCAAAACTCGTAGGTCAAATTGAAAAACGAGGGAGAAGTTATGAAACAGCCATGCGTATCGATTACTTAAAAAATCTGAACTCTCATTACGAAGATTGGATTGAAGGATACAAGGAGGGCAAACTACTAATCATAGATGTCAATAATTTGGATTTTGTGGAGCGTCCAGGAGACTTTTCCTTTATTGTTGAAAAAATTGAACGGGAAATGTTTGGACTTTTTGCCTAAAACTATCCTTCTCTTTTTAGGACTCCTTAGGCTAATTTCCGCATTAACCAACCATAAAGCATGCTGCGCTGTTCCTCCTTTGGATTGATTAAAAGTTGATCCAATCGCTTCAATGATCCACCTGTCATGATAGTTTCATAAGGGTTTAGCCGGATCAACTTGTAGCCATGAATACGAGTAAGCAAATCTACTTGCATGTGATTGTATGCATTCAATTTCCATCCGGTAGCACCCACTCCATGAAAATCTCCTGGGTCTGAAGGAGCTCCAAATAATCGTGTTGCCAATGGAGGACCTTCCCATATCCGCTTCGTTGAACCAGCTTTAATGGCTTCTTTCTCATAGGTTCTGCACAGTCGCTTGTATCCTTCAAAAAAAATATAGTGAAATTCAGCATACATCGGAGAGCGCAAAGTGATTCCACGATAGCGATTAAAATTTTCTTCTTCGTCCCAAAGAATCAGGATTCTTCCGAACTTAAAATCAACTGGAACTTTTTCAAAAAGTGGGTATGGACCCGTAGCACCTAAATCTTCTAATGCCATAGTCAACCAGGACTTATTTCGTGCATCCAAGTAACGAGTCTGAACTTCAAAATCTACTTGCCAGTCGTAAGTAGCCCCACCTTCCTTCAAAATTAGATCCAGTTGCCTGGTCATCAGGTGCTCCATAGGATTAACTTACGTCTCGAAGGATCTCCCAAGTATGGTCTGCCAATAACTTAATCTCGGCCACAAAATTAGCCCAGTTCTTTTTCCTTCCCCACTCTTCAGGAGCAATCATGCTCAAAAAGTCCGTTCCATCTTCTTTTTGATATAAAAAATATTGGTGATTGATTAAGGGTTCAAAGGAAATGGATGCCTGATAGATTCGTTCTGAAACTTCAATTCGAGATTGAATTTTCTTCGCTTGATCTGCCAAAAGTTTCATTTGATCGTAAATTTGAGCCATTTGCATATCGGTCTGACTATGCATAGCTGCCACTGCCCTACCGGTGATCTTTCCTTTATCTTCTGGCTTAATAATCGCACTACCAGCATGATGCGCATAAGGTAGGATGCCTGGATTCTCCGTGGTCTTCTCCTTCATCAAATCCAGATCCAAACGATCTACATCAATCTTTTTTCCAATCATGCCTTTTATTTTTCAACTTCTGTAGAAATGCGTTCTTTCAGATTACCCTTTGAGCCCGGAAACGTAGTTTTCCTTGATATGTCATAACTCACATAGAGAATGATCAGCATAAACAATACGAAAAGTAACAAGAAGATTTTTTTATTTTTCTGCATCAGTAAAAGATTCAACGCACAAAATTAATGACAATTACTTTTTTGTTTCTTAATCGAGCAATCATTTTTAAATCACTTTTCTACTTCTTGTAGCTTAAAAATACTAATCAAAGACTATTTCGGTAATTAAACTCATTCGATACCTATTTGTTAAAAAACAGGACGTTTAAATTTACTGATAGAATTTCCACCAATGGAATGACTTAGCTCAAGGAGATTGATAAATTGCAGGGCTTTGCTTTCCATTAAGTAGCGTATAGATTTGAGTTTAACTTCTTTCATCCTCTTTTCAACCAATATTTACTTTAACTAGTTGTATGCAACGGAAAATCTTTCTTATTCTGTCCCTTCTTTGGGTATATTCCTTTTCTTCGGCACAATCCCAATTGTCCGTGGAATCCATCATGCGTAACCCAAGTTGGATGGGGACATTTCCTTCTGGACATTATTGGAGTGCCAACAGTCAGCAGATTTATTTCAATTACAATCCTGAAAAAAACCAAGTCGACTCACTGTACAAAATTGATGCTGTAGCTGGAGCAGAGGCCATTCGAGTGCCTTGGTCGGAGGAAAAATTACTACAAAAAGAGGCTATTTTATCCGCTGATGAAAGCTTAAAGCTATACAAAAAAGGGAATCAGGTATTTTTGGAGGATTTAAAAAAAGAAAAAACAAGTACCTTATTCGATTGGTATGGACCTTTGGAAAAGCTCAAATTTCTTGCAAATGAAAATTACATCGCCTTTAGTTCAGAACTAAATTTTTACCGTTTTGATCGGAAAACCAATCGCCTTGAAAAACTA
>Ga0181558_10000916_pt1 | contig 28036 bp, 29 predicted proteins | sample 011ome_22_FD_133754 | JGI IMG/M metagenome (GOLD analysis project Ga0181558, IMG submission 133754) | Coastal salt marsh microbial communities from the Groves Creek Marsh, Skidaway Island, Georgia - 011507BT metaG (megahit assembly) | ecosystem: Environmental > Aquatic > Marine > Intertidal...
CTTCTGGTGCTTTGGGGATGGATGGGGTACGTCCGACCTACCTGATCACCTATAAGATTCTAGAGAAATTGTTTAACTAAGGATCAAAAATTCATCCTCATCAATTGGGTTTTTTATTTCTTAGGCTCTACCCGAGTCGAATGAAGAAGTTCAAGCCTCCAACCATCGCTGGTACGTATTGCGGTAGCACTTTCTAGCCAATACACTTCTCGAGGAATTGTTCCTTCTTTGGTAAAGGTTGCCCAATTATGATAAGCCACCCAAGCTCTATCTCCAAAAACCTCAGTTTTTATAAATTCAAAACGATTGGTGCGTGTCAACGGGTTGGAACTTTGACTTCTATCCTTAAGGTATGATTTTATAAAATCCATGTCCCAAACTTCCCCTTGTTCCAACAGCAAAAAGTCAGGAGCATAAAAGTTGTCCAGCAGATCCACTCGGTAGGTTGAAAATAAGGAATCAAAAGAATCCTGGATGAGTTGCTGAACAGCTTCTTTTTCTAGTTGGTTTGGTGATTTCTGAGCAAGTCCATAAAAATGAAAGCTTATAAAAAGGATCAGGAATACTACTATATTCTTCATAAGATGTCTAAAGTTGATTAGGTTTTACAGCCTTAAAAGGTTTTTTATGGAATGAAATGCAAAAAAATAATTCACTAAAAATAAAAAAAGTCAGCTATTTGCTGACTTTTTAAGTTACGAAAGTGAACCCTTCTTATTGAGGAAGTAATACTCCTTCAACCACGTGAATTACACCATTGCTACCAGCAAGATCAGCTGCGATAACTTTAGCACCATTGATGGTTACTACGCCATCTTTGATCGCTACAGTAAGCTCCTGTCCATTTAGGGTTGCTACCTTTTGTCCATCAGCTAATTGAGAAGACATCACGTTGCCTGCTACCACATGGTAAGTAAGAACAGCAGTTAATTTATCTTTGTTTTCTGGCTTCAAAAGATCTTCCACAGTTCCAGCAGGTAAAGCATCAAATGCAGCATTGGTAGGAGCGAAGATGGTGAAAGGCCCAGTTCCGCTTAAAGTTTCAACTAAGCCAGCTGCAGTGACTGCAGCGACAAGGGTGCTGTGATCTGCAGATCCAACAGCAATGTCTACTACGGTGTTAGAAACAACCTCAGCAACCATTTCGGTCGAATCAGAAGCAGTTTCTTCTACCTGCTCCTTTGGAGCATTACAGCTTACCAAGCTAGTTACAGCGAAGCCTACTAGTGCAAGGGATGCTAATTTTAATTTTTTCATTAGTTTCTTTTTAGTGTTTACAGATATCAAACAAACAATCAGGCAGATAATTTTAATATTTTTAAAATTAAGTGGGAACAAAAAAATAGCCCTCTGTTAGATTTTAGACAGAGGGCTATTTTAATTAATATCCAGCTTTTAAAGGTGGAGGTCCATCGGGCACAATTCCTTTGTAGATATAATCTCCCTTTTTTTGTTTGAATTCTACTTTAATGTCATTGCGTAAAGTTTCGTTTTGATAGAGGTCTACCATAGTCATAGCCAAGGCCTTGGAAGCATAGGCCATGCCTTTATGACCGATAGACATGCCTGCCGAAGCTACCACTGCCCAGGAGTGCCAAGGCGTTCCGGTAGGGGCAACTGTGGCTCCCATACGGATCGTGGGTACAACCCAACTCACATCCCCAACGTCAGTACTCCCACCCATGCTGTGCTCTTGTGTTTCTTCCATAGGTTTTATTTCAGAAATCACGCCCACTTGTGGTTTTCCATTGGCTTCCTGAATTTTTTTTGCAAAAGCTTGTTCCTCCTCCGTGTAGGTAATAGCCCCTAAGGATTCTATGTTTTTTTGCATAACGCTTGAACCAGTACGGTTGACCAAAATTTCATGTACGCCTGACACTAATGTGATTTTATGGTCCACATTTGCCATAATGGCTGCGCCAGAAGCCATTTTCTCAACTTGCTTCCAAACGGGAAATAGGCCATCTCTACTAGTATCACGTACTCGAACCCATAATCTGCTGTAATCGGGTACCACATTGACCACTTTTCCACCGTCTTGGATATGGTAGTGAATCCGTACGGTAGGCTTGATGTGCTCTCGATAGTAGTTGATTCCATTGGTATACAATTCCAAGGCATCGGAAGCAGATCTTCCATTCCAAGGATCACCGGAAGCATGTGCTGTTTGACCATTAAATTCTACCAAAAAGTCTACCAATGCCAAGCCTTTTTGAACTTCAGTTTTGGTTTCGTCTGCAGGATGCCAATCCATCATGATGTCTACATCTTCCATTAGTCCTGCTCGAATCATCCAAAGTTTCCCGAAGTATTTTTCTTCTGCGGGTGTACCATAAAATCGAATAGTTCCTTTTAGCTGACCAGAAGCGATCAGCTCTTTGATGGCTGAGGCAGCGCCCAAGGAGGCAACGCCAAAAAGGTTGTGACCACAACCATGTCCAGGTGCTCCACTATGTAAGGGACTTTTAAAAGGAACTTTATTTTGAGATAAGCCAGGAAGCCCGTCAAATTCACCCATAATTCCGATAATGGGAGCGCCTGAACCGTATTCTGCAATAAAGGCGGTAGGAATTTCCCCTACACCTCGAGTGACTTTAAAGCCTAATTTTTCTGCATATGCAGAGAGCGCCGCAGATGATTGTGTTTCTTGGAATGCGATTTCTTCAAAGGCCCAAATCTTGTCACTCAGTTCAGTCATTTCAGCAAATTGGTCATCAATCACTTGCTGAACGGCTTGTTTAAGTGGATCTGGTTTGCTTGATCCTTTTTTTTGTGCCCAGGTGGGATTTCCAATCAAAAAAAAGATAAGTAGGGGTATGAAACTTCTTTGCATCATGTAAATAAGAATAAAGGTGAAATTGTATAGTAAGATAGGAAGGGTTTTGTATTCCTTAAAATTAAGTTGATAAGAAGAGATTATTATCTTTGAAAGGATGACTTGGACTATTTATTTTTAAACTATCAGATTTCGAATTATTCAATTTCCTAAAAGCTTACCAGTAGTTAAAAATTTGGTGGGATTACTTCGCATAATCGTTGACAGGCGATCATCCCTAGTTTATTAGAATGAGTTTCAAATCCTATTTTTCTTTGGTAACTAGTGAAAAAGAGGATAAATAGAGGGTGTATTAATTAGTGTAGCTATGAAATTTCATTTTTTTTCTGACTCTGAGTCAATGAGCAATTATGGATTTGAGTTGATTAAAGGAGCGGTAGCGCAAAAGCCCAATCTTTTATTTTGTGTAGCTAGTGGAGGTTCTCCCACAGGGACTTATACGAAACTTGCCGATTATAAGCGTCAGCAACCAGATTTTGGGTCGGAAATGCGTGTAATAAAATTGGATGAGTGGGGTGGGTTAGAAGTCAATTCTCCCTTCACTTCGGAATTGGATGTCCGGCGAAAATTTGTAGAACCGATGGGAATTTCATTGGATCGTTACTGGACATTGGACCCCTTTACTCAGAATCCCGAAAGGGAATGTGCAGTAATGGAAGAGGTTTTGGAGCGAGAAGGACCTTTGGATATTTGCATTTTAGGGATAGGAGTAAATGGTCACATTGCATTGAACGAACCTCAGAAGGAGCATCAACTTCCGTTTCACGTGTGCCAACTTGCAGAATCGACTTTAGCAAATGGAATGTTGAAAAATTTGCGCCAGCCTCCAAAATTTGGGATGACCATTGGAATGCGCGGAATTTTACAATCTAGGTTAATTCTACTTTTTGTGTCAGGATCTGGAAAAAGAGAAGCATTTGAGCAACTTAAAAAAGAACAGGTAAGCCCTCTATTTCCAGCCTCATTTCTTTGGCTTCACCCCAATGTTCAGGTCCTTGTGGATAGCCAAGCGGTTTAAATAGCCTTGATTTTATATTTATTCTTTTGATTGCGAAGTAGATACTTTGTTTTTTGTAAAAAAATAAAGTTGAATTATTGTGGTTAAGTTCCGATTTTCTACCTTTGCACCACTTCAAATGTGAAGGTAAACGGAGTGGTAGTTCAGCTGGTTAGAATGCCTGCCTGTCACGCAGGAGGTCGCGGGTTCGAGTCCCGTCCATTCCGCTTTTAGTTAGTTTTTCCAAGAAGAATCCTTTTAACTTGGAATCGAGTACGATTTATGTTTCATTCTCTAACCTTGGAGTGGTAGTTCAGCTGGTTAGAATGCCTGCCTGTCACGCAGGAGGTCGCGGGTTCGAGTCCCGTCCATTCCGCTTAAAGTCCCTATTTTTAGGGACTTTTTTGTTTTTGTAGTGCTGTAGCTCAATAGAAAAATTTATTTTGTGCCTACCTATTTTTTTTAATTAAATTCTTCACAAAGGGAGTTAGAGCATAGGGTTGGCACTTTCAAATCCCTCAAAAATTACCCCACAAATAAAGACTTATCCTTATATTTGCTTTTCAAAAATTTACTGAAATGGTCTTAGAATTTGAAAAACCCATTGCTGATTTAGAGCAAAAGTTGCAGGAGATGAAAGAGTTGGCAAAAGGGAGAAATATCGACCTAAGCAAGGATATCATCTCTTTGGAAGGTAAAATTTTAGCCTTAAAAAAGGAAACCTTTTCCAACCTGACGCGATGGCAGCGGGTGCAGCTTTCTAGGCATGCAGATCGACCATATGCCTTAGATTATATTTATGAACTGACCAACGATTTTATTGAATTGCATGGAGACCGTAGTGTGAAGGATGATAAGGCAATGGTAGGTGGACTAGGTGATATTGATGGGCGAACGGTCTTTTTTATTGGTCAACAGAAAGGACGAAATACCAAGCAGCGTCAGGAGAGGAATTTTGGTATGGCTAATCCAGAAGGATATAGAAAAGCCCTGCGTCTGATGAAAATGGCTGAAAAATTCAATAAACCCATTGTTACTTTGATAGATACTCCAGGTGCTTTTCCTGGATTGGAAGCAGAAGAAAGGGGACAAGGGGAGGCCATTGCTCGGAATATTAAAGAAATGTTTATGCTCAAGGTTCCAGTGATTTGCATCATCATTGGTGAAGGAGCTTCTGGGGGTGCTTTGGGTATTGCCATAGGAGATAAGGTTTTGATGCTTGAAAACACTTGGTATTCTGTGATTTCGCCAGAATCATGTTCTTCTATTCTTTGGAGATCTTGGGATTACAAAGAACAAGCTGCTGAGGCACTTAAACTCACTGCCAAAGACATGAAATCGAATGGCTTGGTGGACGATATCCTACCCGAGCCATTGGGTGGTGCGCATAAAGACTTAAAAGGGATGACAAAAACAATCAAACAAGTGATTAAGAAGGCATTGAAAGAATTGGATGCCTTAGATCCAGAGGAGCGTATTTCCAAACGAATTGATAAGTTTTGTTCCATGGGTGTAGTGATTGAATAATCACCTTGTAGGCTAGTATTCCTACCCCTGCTACCTAATCAAGAGGGCATACTCTTTGTGGGTTTTATTGCACTTTAAATTACTATATGGACCTTTTTGCCGTAGATACAGGATTTTTTAAATTAGATGGAGGGGCTATGTTTGGCGTGGTTCCCAAGTCCATTTGGTCACGTACCCAATCTGCAGATGAAAATAACCTTTGTACCTGGGCCATGCGATGCCTTCTCGTTTCAGAGGGAGATCGCTTGGTATTGATAGACAATGGGATAGGGGATAAACAAGATGCCCAGTTTTTTTCGCATTATTACTTGCATGGAGAAGCTAGTTTAGAGAAAAGCTTACGTCGCTTAGGAGTGCACCCAACAGATATTACCGATGTTTTTTTGACACACCTACATTTTGATCATTGCGGCGGTAGTGTGAAATACGGTTCCCACGGGCAATACGAATTGACCTTCCCAAGGGCTAAGTATTGGACCAACCAAGACCACTGGAATTGGGCAACAGTTCCAAATCCAAGAGAAAAGGCATCTTTTTTGGAAGAAAATATCCTTCCCCTTCAAGAGCATGGGGTACTCAATTATCTAGACCTTGGGTCTAAATCCTTTTTTAATGGCTTTGACTTTCTGACAATGGATGGGCATACAGACAAGCAAATGCTTCCTAAAATTCAGTACAAAGGGCACACGCTAGTGTTTATGGCCGACTTACTCCCTTCAGTGGGACATATCCCATTGCCCTATGTGATGGGATACGACACCCGGCCTTTGTTGACGCTGCAAGAAAAACAAGAATTTCTGGAAATCGCAGCTTGTGATCAGTATGTGCTTTTTCTTGAGCACGATTCGGTGCATGAATGTTGCACAGTAAAAATGACTGAAAAGGGTGTACGTGTGGATCAAACTTTTCGACTCGATGAACTCTAAAGCTAGCATCGGAATTGCCTTTTCTGGGGGAGGAGTCAGAGGAATCTCGCATTTGGGTGTGCTAAAGGCATTAAATGAGATAGGTGTTTTTCCAAGCCAAGTGAGTGGCAGTTCAGCTGGTGCTATAGTTGGCGCCATGTATTGCCAAGGGTATAGTCCCGATGAGGTGTTGAAGATTATCATTGAAACCAACTATTTCAAGTTGATCCGTCCTGCCATATCCTGGAAGGGCTTGTTTACCATGGATAATTTGGCCCAGCTACTAAAAACTTACCTTCCGCACAATAATTTTGCTTCGCTAAATGTGCCACTTCATGTGGCGGCTACAGATATAGGCAAAGGGGAAGTGGTTTATTTCAATTCTGGCAATCTTGTTGAACCCATATTGGCTTCTTCCTGTATTCCTGGAATGTTTGAGCCAATTTTTTATGAATCTCGGTACTTGGTGGATGGAGGAGTGCTGAATAATTTGCCGGTGGAACCCTTGCAAGCCAATTGTGATATCGTTATTGGTGTCAACTGCAATCATTTACCAGAATTGTCAGCAGTTCGAAATGTAAAAAATCTATTAGAACGTGCTGTGATGATGAATATGAATTTTAATGCTTACAGCCGTAAATCGGTTTGCACTTTTTTTATTGAGGCCCCTGGATTAGGTAAGTTCGGAGTCTTTGATTTAAAAAAGGCTTCGGAATTCTTTCAAGCAGGTTACAATCAAGCCATGAAAGTAATTGAAGCCAATCCAAGTTTACTAGAAATCTCTACTCAGTTACAACCCCAACCTAGCGAGTTATGATGAAGACACTTTCTCGTATTATATTTTGGGTATCAGGATGGTCTTTAAATCCCAACTGGCCAGCAGGTGTGAAAAAAGCGGTGCTCATTGCAATTCCTCATACTTCTAATTGGGATATTTTGTATGCTCGTGCTGCTTTTTATCTCATGGATATTCCCGTACGTTTTACGATAAAAAAAGAGGTGATGATCGGTCCATTGGGTTGGTTATTGTCTGCATTAGGAGCAATCCCTATCGATCGTAAGCGTATCCCTGGAGGAAAAAAGCAAACCTACACGGAGGCAATGATTCAAATGCTGAATAGTCGAGAGGATTTGGTGGTGATGGTTACTCCGGAGGGCACTAGAAGTGCGGTAAGTAAATGGAAAACAGGGTTTTACCATACTGCACTTGGAGCTAATGTTCCGATTGTCATTGGGTACTTGGATTACAAAAAGAAGGAGGCGGGAATCGGTCCCTGTATTTATCCAAATGGAGAAATGGATGCCCAAATAGAGGAACTAAAAGCATTTGGAAGAGGAGTGGTTCCCAAATATCCAGAAAAAGGAATTCCAGATTAGGATTACCCTTAAACTCACCAGTAGCTAATTTTTTTTGAATTAAAGTCCTAAAGAATTAGCTACCATCTGACACCAATCGAAACCCCACATTAGAGCTACCCGAATCAATGGCTTGGCCCTGTCTAGCGGAGGGTCTGTAGTTCATGCAGTAATTTGAAGCGCATAAAAACGAACCACCCTTGATAACACGTTCCATCGCATAGGGGTTGCTTGGATTGTAACAAGGATTCATCCCTACATCGAGCTTAGGTGCTTTGCCAGCGATTCTCGCATGTTTTAATGCGTCAAACCAATCGGAGGTGAGCTCCCAAACGTTGCCAATTAGGTCGTAAACGCCATAATTATTGGGTGGAAATGAACGAACTGGTGCTGTAGATTTATACCCATCTTTCCCTTCATCTTGTGTTGGGAATACGCCTTGAAAAGTGTTTGCTAGGAAAGTTCCATTTGGAGTAAATTCATCTCCCCAGGCAAATTTTTTACCAGTGATCCCTCCTTTGGCTGCAAATTCCCATTCTGCCTCTGTTGGAAGTCTTTTTCCTATCCAGTTGGCATAGGCTACTGCATCTTCGTAAGCGATATGTACTACAGGATGCATCTCGCGACCAACCAAGTTACTTTCAGGGCCCTCTGGATGCTTCCAGTTGGCACCTTTTACCCAACTCCACCACGCAGAATGGTCGTGTAAAGACACCCTCTGTGTCGGAGGTGTAAATACCATGGATCCTGGAGCAAGATCTTCATCAGATAATTTGGGAGTATTTGGAGGGAGTTGCTTTTTTAATTCTTCCCAATCTACTGGTCGTTCTGCCAAGGTTTTATACCCTGTGGCATCCACAAATTTTTCAAAATCTGAATTGGTTACTTCTGTAGCATCCATCCAAAAACCCTTTACATGCACTTCTACAGCAGGTTTCTCTACGACATAGGCTTCGGTTTCATTGCTTCCCATGACGAGCTGACCCCCAGCAATCCAAACCATCCCTTTTACTGGTATTTTTGGAGAATTGAGAAGAGCTAATTTGCCTTCTTTTATGGGCTGAGAAGCCTTACTCGGCCAAAAGGCTATAGCCAAAAGTAAGCTATAAATTAGGAGTATGCTGAAACTTTTCATGCAACCAAGATACTAGTAATGGTTTTTTTGCCAAAATATTTGTTAATAGATTAGACCTAATTTCATTTTTATTGAAATAGTTGATTTCGTGCATTCTTAGAGGTGGATTAAGCTCATTTTGAACTATTTCCGATTTTTTCTTTGGATTTTTTTCAACCATGGATCGCATCCAACTTGGCATAAACTTTTTTCCGTAGTTTATTAAATACTTGAGTTCGTTCGATCTCGCCAGTGCCACTCATTAAACTTGATTTTTTTATTACATTCTCCATATTTCGAAAAACCCCTGCATTAAATTCCTTGTCTTTGGAACCTACAAAGTAGAGGACACTGTGGTTTAAAAATGTCATTTTATGCTCTCCTAATTCAGCAAGTAAGGTATTATCTCCAGATACTATTTCGTTTAGGTACAATCGGTATTCGCCAAGTTCCGTAGTTGAAGAAAGTCCAGGAAGTGACTTCTTTCCTTCGGTTGCCATTTTTTCAAGATGTCCAATGACTTCCAAAACACTTTCATAAATCAAAGTCGTCGTTTTGGAATTTTCAATTAACCCCATATTGTGATAGGTTTCTATTTGTCTCAAGGTGGTGTTTAGAGCATCCTTATTCCAAATTTCTGTACTTGGGATCTGTGAATAGGCTCGAAGGATTCGATTGGATAAGGTTTCGTACGAATTTGATAGGCTTCTTGAAACACCGAATTTTTCAGGATAAGGATGACTTTGTTGAAGTATAGATTTCGACCAGAAGAAAAACTTAAAATTTGCAAGAATTGGATGGTAAAAATGGTGGTAGGGAGGTAAATCCTTGATTAAATGATACAAATGCTTTTTTGGATAGCTATTGATGTACTGCAGTTGTTGAATTACGTCTTCCATCCATTGTTTTAGCGGGTCTTCTTGGGCCGGAATGGTTCCAGCTTTGAATAGGATCGAGCTGCTATTCAAACAAAAAAACTCATCTAATGAAATATTAAAGCCATGGCAGAGTAAACTAATCTCATCAAAGTCTAACAGCTTATCCCCACGAATTCTTCGATAGGCACTGTCTAAACTAACATTTAATGCGGTAGCCACCTCTGAAGCAAGGGATGAATAAGGAGATATCGATGGCTTTAGGCGCTTAAAAAATTGAGCTTGTGTGTTCATGAAAAATAGTTTAGTTGAAAAAATTATGAATGAATTAAATAGATTATAAATAATGACAAAAAGAATTAGAATTCAAATAAATATAAAAAAATTAATTAAAAATTGATTTTTGCAAATATTTTTTAAACTATTCGAAATTGAATTAATAGAAAAAAGTAAGTTTTTTATGTTGGGGCTAATCACTCATGGGATGTCATGAACCACTGCTTGCACAAACAAGATTCACAGGGTGTTTTCTTCCTTCACTAGTTAATGGGAAGGCAGTATATTTTTTGAGTAAAACCTAGGGTACACCGGTGAATCTTAGGTATAGACACATTTTTTTGTAGTAGCTTTTACTAAGCCATACTCCTGTTCATGAAAACTTTGGTATTCAGATTTCTAGGCACAAAAAAACAAATAGGAGATCCTTAATTTCACCTAGTAAGTGGTGTAGGAAGTACTGCTAAACTCTCCATTCCATTTTCTGAGACAGTTTGTACTGCAAAGAAATAATTGTCCTTACTATAGGGGAGTTTTAGGTTTGTTTCCACGGTGTAAAATTTTTTCTCCCACATCGAAGCTGAGGTTTCCCGCATCAATACATAATACCCTTTTGGACTACCATATTGGGGAGCTTTCCAGCTTAGAGAAGTTGAATTACTCAGACCACGAACATCTATTCGAACTTCCTGTGGGATACTTGAAGATTTTGCCAAGGATGCTGCGCTGGCAAGATTGACTGCAGCTACCTTCCTCAAGTATTCAAAATCCATGAATTCGGGTAGATCCCCGTATTGGACCCCATTTTCTATCCGAACATTTTCATGTTGATGGAGAAAATTTTCATTCATTTCGGACATTCGTACAGCAGTAAATCCATTTTTCATAAAAGGGGTTTGGTCTCCACCCCTGAGAAATCGGTCGTTTCTGTAAATCAATTTTACTTCCATTTGATCTACATACCGCTCGCCAACTTCCTTGATGTAGCGTGCAAGTTGCCTGGAAGGACTGTCATTGTCTGAATTAATGGATCTACGGATAGATGCCCCTCTTTCATCCTCGGCTAGTGGAATAGTTTCTGAAAATACCCGCATAACGGTATTGTTACTAATGTTGGTTTCAGAAGAGGTGCTATTCCCTACAATATCGTTATTAAGGACGGCTTCAATTTGCCAAGACTCACTTTTCGCTTTATTTGCAAGATATGTTGCTCCCTTCAATCCTTGTTCTTCACCTGTAAAGGCTACAAAAACCAAGGTAGTAGGAAACTCTACTTTCGAAAGAATCCGAGCAAGTTCAAGGACTAATGCAACTCCACTGCCATCGTCATTGGCGCCAGGCGAGGCGTTGGTAGTATCCATCACATCCTTGTTTCTAGAATCCAAATGCCCTGAAATAAGAATCATTCGAGGATCTTGCTTGTTTGTACCAGGAAGCATAGCTATCACATTCGCGACTTTCGCATCTGCTACAATTCTTCTTCCGTCACCAGGTACCACAAACTCCTCAATCTTGGAATTCAGTCTTCCATTGGAATTAATTCCAAATTCCAAAAATTTCGAATGGACGTAGTTTTGAGCAGCAATCATTCCATTTTTAGCATCTTGATTTAGGGTGTGCCTACTTTTAAAGGAGGCCAACACTTCGGTGTATTTTTTCAAACTATCCGCATTTACCTGTTGGACCAAATTGAAAATTTCAGAATCGCGAAGGATTACCTGTTGGCTAAAGACTGGAAAAGTAAATGTAATAGCGGTTAAAAAGAATAAAATTTGACGCATGTTGAAGATCCTATGTTAAGTTCATCCTAAATTTAGTTCAGATTTTTAATCCTCCAAGTCAATTTTACATGAATACATTTGCCCTGCCTACTCAAGCTGAATATCCTCCCTATTACGAAAACTACATTTCGAAACTTACTGAATCGAATTATTCTGAACTAGTGTTGCAGCAAATAGAGCGCTTAAAAAAATTCCTAAGTTCCCAGCCAGAAGGCTGGGAAAATAAGCCTTACGCCCGAGGCAAGTGGAGTCCAAAGGAGGTGATTGGGCATTGCTTAGATACCGAGCGCATCATGACCTTTCGAGCACTTTGTATTGCGAGAGGGGATAAAAATTCATTTCCTGGATTTGACCAAGACCCATATGTCGAGGAAGGAAAATTTAAGGAGGTGCCTCAGGAGTTATTACTAGCTGATTTTGAAAACCAACGGAGGGCATTACTCAGCCTTATTCGTACATTGCCTGTAGGCTCTTTTGAAAAAATGGGTATAGCTAATGGAAATTCCATGAGCACTCGAGCTTTGTTTTGGATCATTCCGGGACATTTTGAACATCATTTTCACATATTACAACACCTGTATTAATGGGGCAACTAGCCATAGCAATTTTAGATGCATTTTCGGATAAGCCCTTTTCAGGGAATCCAGCAGGAGTTTGTCTCCTAGAAAATTCCATTTCTCAGGAACTGATGCAGCAAATAGCGATGGAGATGAACCTGAGCGAGACTGCCTTTGTAGAACGCACAGCGGATCCTTCTGTCTTTTCGTTACGCTGGTTTACCCCATCTGTAGAAGTAAACCTTTGTGGACATGCCACGCTTGCCTCTGCCACTTGGATGTTTCATGAAGGTTGGGTAAAATCTGAGGACACAATCCATTTTCAAACCCGTTCAGGTATCCTCTCTGTTACAAAAAGTGAGGAAGGGGTTTGCATGGATTTTCCGCTAATTCCTACTACGATGGAAAAGCATCCAGATTATGAACATACTCTATTTGGTGCTTCAATTGTGCAGGCAGCAAGGTTACGGGGAAATTGGATTTTTGAACTCAATGATGAAGCGGCTGTTCGAAATTTAGTGCCAGATTTTGCAAGGATTGCTGCCACCAGCGAGGAGGGATTTATTGTGACTGCAGTTGGATCCTATGAATACGATTTGGTGAGCAGGTATTTTGGACCCAACTTGGGGATACAAGAGGACCCAGTGACGGGATTTGCACATTGTGCTTTAGTGGACTATTGGCACAAGAAAACAGGAAAAATGAGTTTTAATGCTTTCCAGGCAAGCAAAAGAGGGGGGACACTCTATTTAGAAAAAAATGGGGATCGAGTTAATATTCATGGAAAGGCTGTGGTAGTAGTAAGAGGTAATCTATCCGTTTGATTAGTATGGCAACAAAAGAACGCGTACACGCCCAAGTAAAAAAAGTTGCAGGCCATATCAATGACTATTTTATCAATGATTTGAGTTTTGGGCTCTTGTTGGTGGTGTTGTTATTTATTGTTTTTATCCTACCAGTTTTGATGGAATATGGGCATCTGGATATGTTCATCGTTAATTTAGTATTTATCTTTTTGTTTTTCACAGGTATTTGGTCCTGCAATAATCGATCATTGGTGGTATTGACAGCATCGCTTTTTTTGACTCAAGTCACGCTTAAACTTTTGCGAATTGGAGAAATACAGCAAGATATTTACTTGCTCGAGCGAATTGTGGGGATTTTGAACATGGGAGTCTTCATCTTTTTAAACGTTCGCCTTCTATTTAGAGATCAAGAAGTGAACTTATATCGAGTGATAGGTGCAATCAATGTATATTTACTAGTGGCTATCACAGGAGCCTTTGGCTTTGAAATTATTCACTTAACCATGGGGAGTTCAATAGAAAATCTAAATCAATCTTTATCGTCCAAAGCCATTACTGGAGTAGAAGAGGATTTTGCAGGACACTTGTATTTTAGTTTGGTTAGTTTAACTACCGTAGGGTTTGGCGATTATACGCCAGTAAATATCTTATCCAAGATGTTAGCCGTATTTCTATCTACTATTGGAATTTTATATCCCGCTGTGGTGATCGCACGCTTAGTAGGTGCAGGTTCAAGGAATTAATAAGAAACTCAACCAGTCCTGTAATTTATATTTTACTCTAGTTTAAAAAGCGTTATTTAACTTGATAATTACCTAATACTATGAAAAAACAACTCTTAGCTGCGTGCTTATTCTTCACTGTGTATTCAGTGATGGCGCAGACCACTCGAAAAATTGAAGTAGAATCGAAGGTAGAGTCTACTTCTGAAGTAACTATTAAAGGAAAACGAGTTCCATACAAAGCCACTGCCGGTACTCAACCGGTCTGGGATGAAAAAGGAGAGCCTATTGCCTCCCTGTTCTATACCTACTACGAGCGTACAGATGTGGTAGACCGAACCAAAAGACCCTTGGTGGTCAGTTTCAATGGTGGGCCTGGATCTGCCTCCATATGGATGCATTTGGCCTATACTGGACCGGTAGTATTGAATATTGATGAGGAAGGATATCCTGTTCAGCCCTATGGAACCAAATCAAATCCAAATTCCATTTTAGATGTAGCTGACATCGTGTACATCGATCCTGTGAATACCGGTTATTCTAGAATCGTGAAAGAGGATACTCCTCGGAGCACTTTTTTTGGAATCAATTCAGATATAAAATACCTAGCAGATTGGGTCAATACTTTTGTAACGCGCCAGAATCGCTGGGCTTCTCCAAAATATTTGATTGGCGAAAGTTACGGTACTACCCGCGTAGCCGGCTTAGTTTCTCAACTTCAAAATTCTCATTGGATGTATTTCAATGGAGTGATTTTGGTTTCTCCTACTGATATGGGAATAGACCGAGATGGCCCAGTTAAAATGGCTAACTATTGGCCTTATTACGCCGCTACTGCCTGGTACCACAAGGCGCTTCCTGCAGAATTACAAGCCAAGGATTTGGATGAGATTTTAGCAATTGTTGAACCCATGGCATTGAATGAAATTTTGCCTGCGATGGCTAAGGGTGGAATGCTTTCCCCTTCTGAAAGAGAAGCAATAGCCACTAAAATGGCTTATTACTCAGGATTGAGTAAGGAGTCAATTCTTCGTTACAACCTCATGGTGCCGACTAGTTTTTTTTGGAAGGAATTGCTTCGTAGCCGTGATGGAATGACTATTGGTCGTTTGGATAGCCGCTACAAAGGGTTTGACCGCATGGAAGCAGGAGATCGTTACGATTTCGATCCAGCTTTAACTAGCTGGAATCATGCTTTTGCGCCAGCATTCAATCTGTACGCTAAGAATGTACTCAAATACAATACCGACTTGACCTATAACCTTTTTGGTCCAGTGCATCCCTGGGATCGAAGCAATGAGAACACTGCCAATGACCTAGGAACAGCAATGAGACAAAATCCGTACTTGCACTTGATGGTTCAGTCAGGATATTTTGACGGAGGTACTGACTACTTCAATGCAAAGTACAGTACTTGGCACATTGATCCGAATGGTAAAATGAAGGACCGAATTGATTTTAAAGGATACCGTTCTGGACATATGATGTATCTGAGAGCAGAGGACTTGGCTACCTCTAATGAGGATATCCGCCAGTTTATTCAAAAGTCGGCTGTGGCACCTGGAGAAGCAGCGAAGTACAAGTAAAACAAATGGTCGACAGCTGGCAAATCACAGTCCACTGCACATTTTATTCTACTTCAAATCCTCTTTTCTTTGGTTTTCTGCAGTTATAAATGCGTAGTAATCTTAAGATACACTTTTTAAAAAATGGGCCTTGAATAATCAGGGCCCATTTTTTTATAATCCTAGGAATTGATTGAACTCTTCAAATGACCTAAATTCTTCTTTTATCCCCAGACTTTTCCCAAGCACCTGAAACACATCTGCTAAAGATTTGCCTTCTTGGCGTAGCTGGCGGATGGAAAATGCTCCAGCAGATTTGGAGAGTTTATTTTGATTCGGATCTCTGAGTAAATGGTGATGGTAAAAAGTAACTTTTGAAAAAACAACCTTTCCCAAAATTCGAGCAAGATCGAGTTGGGCTAGGGTAGAAGGAAACAAATCTTGTCCTCGTACAATCAAATCCACTCCAAAATGAATGTCATCTATTAGAGAACAGAGTTGGTAAGCTGGATTTTTATCCTTTTTACGAACGACATAGCAGCTTGCTTCCTCCGGAATTAGGCTTGATTTCTGTGTTGCTGGATAATCGAGGTAATCTAAAAAATCAGCATCCAAGGTATTGATTCTCCAGGCGGCTTCCTGTTTATCTAGGGGCATTCTTCTATCCATACATTGGCCTAAATAGATGCCACGTGGATCGATTTGGAGGATTTGACTTCGGGTACAAGTACAAGAAAAGAGTAATTTATTCTGTTGAAGTTGATCTAATGCCTCTTGGTAAAGTGACATCCGTGCTTGCTGGGTCCATTGGCTTTCAAACTCCGCTACAGAACTAGGGCCCTGGTGGATTTGAATTTCTAGAAAGTCTAGCGTATCAAAAATGTCTTGAACATATTCTTGGCGGTAGCGCTCACGATCCAAATCATCAATTCGAAGGAGGATTTTTGCTCCGTGCTTTTGGGCTAAGGCTTTAGTAATGAGAAAGGAATAGGCATTGCCGAGGTGTAAAAATCCACTAGGAGTGGGTGCGATTCGGGTTTGAGCAAAGTTCATGCTTTAAAGTTAAGAGATTCCCAGAAGTGAGTAGGCCATAATTAAGAGCAGAATTAAAGTTCTTTAACAGGATTTCATTTTTTCAGCTAATTCGGAGTACCTACTTTTGATTTCTTATGAAGTATTGCTTTCTGTTCGTCTTCTTTTTCTTTGGTTTGGTGAATCTTTGTGCACAAGGCCGATATACAGGCAACGTGGTCGATGCTTGGGATAAGAAATACCTGGAAGGCGTGGTTGTGACTAATGGAAAAGGCGAGGAAGTCAAAACCAATGCTCGGGGTTATTTTTCCATTTCTTCCTTTATGGGAGACACTCTGGCTTTTAATTTTCCAGGTTTTTTGGAGAAAAAATGGGTGGCCAACTCCGAATATTTCCTATTTATTGAATTGCAGGATCGTGCCCGCTTGCTACCTACCTTTCAAGTGAAGGCTGAACCCTACAGTTTTCGATTCAAGGATGGTAAATTGATTTTGGTCGAGGAAACATCTGGAGAAAAAACAACTTTGAGCCAGCAGGCAGGGATAGCCATAGACTCTACTTCACCCAATCCTGGATTCGTAATCTATGGCCCAATCAGCTACTTTACGAAGCGGAATCGACAACTCAGGGCCTATGAAAAGCGAATGGAATGGAAAAAGAGACGCCAAGGCTACCTCGAAGTAATTGATTCGGATTCGCTTCGAACTTCTATGATGGATGCCTATCAATTGGATCGTAAGGAATGGGATGATTTGATCCTCCGATTCAATGCATTTCATGCGACCCATGAATTCTTGGATTGGCCAAAAGTACGTGTGCAGGAAGCCTTGGAAACCTATTTTAGACTAGAAGTGCTTCCTGAGGATTAAATTTTCCGTTTGAAGGACCAAGTAATAAAAAAGCGAGCAACTTCTTCTCCAGCTTTGTTTTTGCCAGTTGAAAGCATCGTCAGCTGATTGGTTTCTCCTGGCTGGAGGGAATCGATTAGGCTAAACAATTCAGCTCCTTGCGAGCAAGTGAAATAAATTCGTGTATTTGCTTTTTTGCTGTATTCCGCTTTAAAGTCCACAACAAGCATACTGAATGCCCCTTTTCCAGCTAAGGCCAGTTGGCATAATGCACCTGTACTGAGTTCGGCAGCACCTGCAAGTGCGGCAAAATAGATGGATTTGAATGGGTTTTGACTTCTCCAAAAATAGGGGATACTCACCAAACATTTCTGCTCATCTAGGTGAACCATCTTCAATCTCCAAAAAAGTGCCGTAGGTAATTTGAAGAGCATGGCAAACCAAAAAATAAACGGGTTTAACATCTTTTTTTGGTAGGAAAGAGCATTTGGAGAAAGTGTGGTAATTGAAGACATAAACGCGATTTTCAAGTAAAAAAACTAATTTAGTGAAATTAGAATTGAATAAAAAAGGACCCTATTTACCTCGTTTGTTTCTTTCTTTTATTCTGATTTAAACGTTTAAACTATGAAAAAGGCTGCCTGTTTAATTTTGATTCTTGGACTATTCAGTTCCTGTTCCAAGGTTCCTTTGACGGGTAGAAGTCAATTGGCTTTTCTTTCCAATCAAGAGCTTCAACCATTTGTTAATAAAGAATATACCAAAGCTTTGAAAACCAATAAATTGGTTACTAATTCTGACGCAGGTAGACAGGTCGTACAAGTTGGGAAAAAGATGTCTGAAGCAGTTGAAAAATATCTTTTGGACGAAGGGTATGAGGATCTGGTGAAAGAATTTGACTGGGAGTTTAATTTGCTTGATAGCGATCAAGTCAATGCTTGGTGTATGCCGGGAGGAAAAGTAGCTTTTTATACAGGAATTTTGCCGATCACGCAAAACGAAACAGGGATTGCCGTGGTAATGGGTCATGAGATTGCACATGCAGTGGCCTCACATGCCAACGAGCGTATGTCAACAGGTCTTTTAGTTAATTTTGGGTTTGGGGTGCTTTCTGCTGCTGCAGGACAAAATCCAACCTTAACTCAAGAAATTTTCTTACAGTCTGTCGGTATTGGATCCGAGTTAAAAATGCTCCAGTTTTCCAGAAAGCATGAGCTCGAGGCAGATCGGATGGGATTAATTTTTATGGCTATGGCAGGGTATGATCCTAGGGAAGCACCCGTTTTTTGGGATCGAATGGCTGCTAGCGCAGATCAAGTTCCTCCGGAGTTTTTATCGACCCATCCAGGCCCAGATCGCCGTTCAGAGCGTTTAAATGCGAGAATGCCCGAGGCACTAGAATACTATCAACGAATCAAATAAGGCAAAAAAGACGTCAAAATTCTTTAAGCTGTTTGTTTTGAAATTCTTGGTACTATTTAGCGGGCATTGAAACCACGTAATTTGATTTGGGTAAGTTTTCGTTTGGTGTCTAAAGGAAAATCGCCCCTCATCATCCATTCGTAATAGCCAGGTTCTTCTTTGAGTGCCTGCTCAATGGTTTTGCCCTTGTGTTTACCAAAATTGAATACCTCCTGTCCTTGGGAGTTGAATATAAAACGACCTGCCAAGTCAACCATTCGTTCATTCACTAAGGCATGAATTTTTTTCATATCATTTTCAAAGACACCAAGGGTATTCCCTTGGAGGTTTTCTACCTTTTCCCCTAGGTAGCGTTCGATTTGCGCACGGAATACATCCACTGTTGCTAGGGTATCTGCCTCAGCGCTGTGAGCATTCTCCAAATTTTTGCCACAATAAAACTTATAAGCCGCACTCAGATTTCTTTTTTCCATCAGATGAAAAATCTTTTGAGCATCGAGCAAGTTGCGCTTATCAAGGTCAAAGTCTATTCCAGAGCGGAGAAATTCCTCTACGAGCAAGGGAATATCGTATTTTAGCACATTAAATCCTGCCAAATCCGACAGCCCTATAAATTGAAACACTTCCTGAGCCAAATCTTTGAAAAAGGGCTCATTTTTGAGGTCTTTGTCGTACAATCCATGGATGAGGGAAGCTTCTAAAGGAATAGGGATACCTGGATTTACACGGCGTGTATAGATTTGTTGACCTCCGTCAGGATTCAGCTTGACAATCGAAATTTCCACAATTCGATCGGTAGATACATTGGTACCCGTTGCCTCTAAATCAAAAAATGCAATGGAATTTTTAAGGTTGAGATGCATAGGAAAGAAATTTTTGTTTGAGGGGTTCAAGATTTAAGTTGTCGTAATTTCCTGAACTCATGAGTAGAAGATTGGTATCGGCATAAACTTGAGTAAGCAAGAATTCGCTCAAGTCGGTACTATCTGTAAAAAGAATTAGGTCTTTTCGTTGGAATCCTTCACGAAGCATTTCCTCAGACATCAATTCTAATTTTTTTAAGGCTACCGCATGAGGGTTCAGATAGATGACAGCAGTATCGGCTAGATCCATGCTATGCGCATAGTTAGGTAGAAACGCCTTGTTAAGCGAAGAGTAGGTGTGAAGTTCCTGAATAGCCAGTAGTTTGCGTTCTGGAAATTGTTTTTTCACCGCATTTACCGTGGCCTTCAGTTTGGAGGGTGCATGGGCAAAATCTCTAAATAAAACCCCTGAATCGTGTTGTACGAGGATTTCTTGACGCTTAGCGGCTCCTTTGAAATTTTGAATGGAGGCATAAAAATTTTCCCTTGAAAGGCCTAATTCCTCGCAAATATGGAGGGCACCTTGCAGATTTTGAAGGTTGTGCTCACCGAAAATTCCAATTTCTACTTCTCCATTTGGAGTGATTAGACTGGTTTTCCCATCTGTTATTTGGGAAGGATGTGCTTGGTAACCAATTTTTTTTCCTTGGCCTTGACACTTTTCTGCTGCTTCTTTTACTAAGGTATCAGTACTACAGTAGATCAGGCTGCCAGTGGCAGGGGTTCGGTCCATGAGTAAGGAAAACTGGTTTTTGTAATCCTCAAAATCTGGAAAAACATTAAAATGATCCCAAGCGATGCCGCTGACCAAGAGGATGTCGTGTTGGTAATGGAAAAACTTTGGGGTCCGGTCAAGTGGGGAGGTAAGGTACTCATCACCTTCAATGACAATGATAGGTGCTTCAGATAGGCGAACCATCAAGTCAAAGCCTTCGATTTGTGCGCCTACCAAGTAGTCAAAGTCTATACCCTGATCCTTTAAGACATGTAAAATCATAGAGGTAATAGAAGTTTTGCCATGGCTTCCGGCAATGACTACCCTTTTTTTATCTTGGCTTTGATTGAATATAAATTCTGGAAAGGAATATACAGGGATCCCCAATTCCTGGGCTCGTAGGAGTTCTGGATTGTCAATTCGAGCATGCATTCCTAGAATAATGCCATCGAGTTGGGAATGTATTTTCTCTGGAAACCAACCTTGGGAATCTGGAAGGATTCCTGCTTTTTGAAGACGAGATTTGGATGGTTCGTAGATTTCATCGTCGCTGCCAGTTACTAGAAAACCTTTCTCCAATAGTGCAAGCGCAAGATTGTGCATGACTGCACCTCCGATAGCAATGAAATGGTAGTTTTTCATGAATAATAAATCAAACTATTTATTTCTAGTCAAACTTAGGGATAAATTTTTGCCGCTAGGATGATGCGGAAAAATTGTTTCGAATTTAGTTCACATTCTTATGGGAATACTCGAGCTTACCTACTTCCTTGGGATTACCCACTTTGTTTCTAGGAAGCAAAGGAAATTAAAGGTTGAGGTTTATTGTGAAGTTCCGTGGTCCTTGAACTGTCCTTTGACTTTTATCAACTCAAATAATTCAAACAATTTTTTAGATCCTGGTAAAATTGAATACGAGCAAATATTTCTATTTTAGGTGGCATTCAGTATCTGTTGATAACTTTGGGAAAAATTGTTTAAAACTCTTGATCGGTAGCAGAAATTTGAATTATGACTGATCCTACACCATCCGCTGGATGCTACCGGAAAAAGCCCACTTTTGATAATCCTACCAACTTTTTAGGTAAAGTGCCTCCGCAGGCAATTGAAATTGAGGAAGCCGTTTTGGGTGCCTTGATGCTTGAAAAAGATGCTTTGACTTCGGTGATTGACATTTTGAAAGTGGAGAGCTTTTACAAGGAAGCACATAAAGTAATTTTCCAGGCTATTTTGGATCTGTTTACTGAAAGCATGCCCATTGACTTGTTGACAGTGACTACTCAACTTCGTAAAAATGGGGCTTTGGAAGTGGCTGGAGGTGCATTTTACATTACTGAATTGACTTCAAAAGTAGCCTCTGCTGCTAACATAGAATTTCATGCCCGTATCATTACTGAGCAATCCATTAAACGAGAGTTGATTCGGATCTCTTCGACCATCCAAAAAGATGCTTTTGAAGAAACCACAGATGTTTTCGAATTATTAGATGCGATGGAGCAATCTCTTTTTGAAATCTCTGAAAAGAATATTCGAAAAAATTACTCAAGTATGAGTTCAATCATGCGCGAGGCAATAACCGAATTGGAGGCTAGAAAAAATCAAAAAGACGGACTTACGGGTGTTCCATCCGGTTTTACTGCCTTGGATCGAGTTACCGCGGGATGGCAAAAATCCGACTTAGTGATTATCGCTGCACGTCCAGCAATGGGAAAAACTGCTTTTGTGTTATCTGTATTGCGTAATGCGGCAGTGGACCATAACCGTCCTGTAGCTATTTTTTCATTGGAAATGTCCTCCGTCCAATTGGTGAACCGTTTGATCTCTTCGGAAGCAGAGTTGGATTCAGAGAAAATCAAGAAAGGGTCATTGGCTGATCATGAATGGGCTCAGCTAGTTCATAAAACAGCTAAATTATCTAAGGCTCCTTTATTTGTAGACGATACTCCGGCACTTTCTATTTTGGAATTACGTGCGAAGTGTAGAAAGTTAAAAGCACAGCACGACATACAAATGGTGGTTGTGGATTACTTGCAGTTGATGTCAGGTGATTCTAAAGGTGGTTTTGGAGGGAATAGGGAACAAGAAATTGCAAGTATTTCAAGAGCCTTAAAAAAGATAGCTAAAGAATTAAGTATACCAGTAATTGCTTTGTCCCAGCTATCTCGGGCGGTAGAAACCCGTGGTGGAGATAAGCGTCCACAACTTTCCGATCTTAGAGAATCTGGTGCTATCGAGCAAGATGCAGATATGGTCATGTTTCTTTACCGCCCCGAATATTACGGAATCACCGAAGATGAGGGTGGCGCTTCTACTGCTGGTGTAGGCGAAGTAATTATTGCGAAGCACCGAAATGGATCGTTAGAAAATATCAAGCTCAGATTTATAGGACGCTACACCAAGTTTACCGATTTGGATGGAGGTGTGGGTTATCCATCCTCTCAATCGGCTGAAATTGGGTATTCTAGAAAGTTTACCTCTGGGGCATCAGGAGTAAGTGGCTTTGATACAGACCAGACGTTTATGCGAACTAGCAAGGCAAATGAAGGAGACATTGAAAGTGCATTTTTAGGGGGCGATGAGCCCGCTCCATTCTAAACTTTTTCGATGAAAGCAATTGTACTTCAACGAAATTCTCCTTCTAAAATTCAACTTTTGGACCTGCCGCAACCAATATGTGGGCCTAAGGAGGTTCTCATTCAAATAAAGGCAGCAGCTCTTAACCATCGGGATGAATGGTGCAGAAAGGGAAAGTATCCCAATTTGAAGGATGGAGTCATTTTGGGTTCGGATGCAGCTGGGATTGTAGCAGAAGTTGGTGCAGATGTGGACCCATTCTGGCTTGAAAAGGAAGTTATCATTAATCCTGCAAAAAATTGGGGTACCAACGAAAAAGCACAAAGCAGTGATTTTGAAATTTTAGGAATGCCTAATTCCGGAACTTTGGCAGAATACATCACAGTCCCATGGGATCGAATCCATGAAAAACCACCCCATTTGAATTGGGAAGAGGCTGCAGCTATTTCATTAGCAGGGCTTACAGCCTACAGGGCATTGGTAATAAAAGGACAAGTCCAAGCCAATGACCAGGTGTTGGTGACGGGTATTGGAGGAGGTGTGGCCCAATTTGCGGCTCAATTTGCATTGGCTCTCGGAGCAAAATTATTTGTAAGTAGCAGTGACGACCAAAAGATTAGTCAAGCACTTGCATTGGGTGCAATAGCTGGGTATAATTACACAAAAGACACTTGGAATAAAGAGGTGATTCAGCAGACAGGTGGAATGGATTTAGTGATTGATGGAGCTGCAGGAAATACGATAAGTAATTTGATGGACCTTTGCAAACCAGGGGGTCGTCTTGTTTTTTACGGTGCCACTCGTGGTAATCCAGACCATTTGGAAGCAAGAAAGTTATTTTGGAATCAACTCCAATTAATTGGAACTACAATGGGTTCTGATGCTGATTTTTTGCAGATGCTTCACTTAGTAAATAAATACCAGATTAAGCCGATACTGGATCAGGTCTTCCCGCTAGAGCAAGCAGACCAAGCCTTTGATCGGATGAAGGAGGGCAGGCAATTTGGTAAAATAGCTTTAGTGCCTTAAGAAAAAAGGGAGTATTTATTCTTCTTCTGTGTCCAATAAAAAGTTTTGGTAAGCATTTGACAACTCTTTTTTTGCTTTTTCGTCTTTGAGAAGGTGAGCAAGGGCAATTCCTGATTCAAATAGTATTTTTGCTTTTTTTAGGTCTGCCTCCTCATAGAAAAAGTGGGCTGCGGGAAAGAATACTGGAAGATAATTTGGGAAATTATCTAAGACATAATTGAATAATTTGGCTGCTTCAGACTTTTCTGATTCTCGATATTCTAGGGCCAATGCATAAAAATTGAACGGATTTCCAGGTTCCTCTTTGCAATATCCTTTGAGTAGTTCGATTCGTTCTAAATTGCGCATGAATAGTTTTTTTAATTAAAGCTAGCCTGTTATTTTCACACAAAATAAATCTAAATAACCAAACGCTAAACCAATGAAGATTCTTGTTTGTATCACTCACGTACCCGATACGACTTCCAAGATTCATTTTACTGCCAATAATACTAAGTTTGACCCCTCAGGGGTACAGTATATTATCGGACCCTATGACGATTATGCCTTAGCTAGAGCAGTGGAATTGCGTGATCAAACTGGAGGAACATTGACTGCACTGAATGTAGGGGAAGCCGAAACAGAGCCGTCATTGAGAAAAGCATTGGCTATAGGAGCAGACGATGCTATTCGCATAAACTCATTCCCTAAAGATAGTTTTTTTGTTGCTAAGCAAATTGCCCAAGTAGCCAAAGAGGGAAGTTACGATTTGATCTTGATGGGTAGAGAATCCATTGATTTTAATGGTGGGATGGTCCACGGCATGGTTGGGGAATTACTAGGTATGCCTTCTTTTTCCCCGGTAATGAAGCTAGAAGTAGAAGGAACTACGGTGAAAATGGCACGAGAAATTGAAGGGGGAAAAGAATATTTAGAAGCTCAACTTCCTTTAATAGCAGGTTGCCAAGAGCCAATTGCCGAATGGAAAATCCCAAATATGCGAGGGATTATGTCTGCTCGAACTAAACCCTTGGTGGTTGTGGAGCCAGGAAGCTTTGCTACACAAGCTGAGGCGAGTAGCTATCAATTGCCTCCAGCAAAAGGTGCGGTCAAGTTAGTTGACAAGGATCAAGTAGCTGAATTAGTTCGATTGTTGAAAAATGAAGCGAAAGTACTTTAACTTATTTTTTTAACTCACTCTTAACCAAAATATTATGGCGATTTTAGTATATGTAGAGCAAGCTTCTGGAAAAATAAAAAAAACAAGTTTGGAAGCAATTTCCTATGCTTTTGCATTAGCGCAAAAAACAGGGGAAGGTGCTGTGGTAGCAATTGCGTTGGGTACGATTGATGTGCAAGAATTGGCTGCTATTGGTGAAGCAGGAGCGTCAAAAGTATTGCATGGTACAGATGAGCGACTCAATGCTGGTGTGATTCAAGCACATGCTACTGCTGTAGCACAAGCATTTCAGGCAGTGGGAGCGAGTACCTTGGTTTTGGCAAAATCTTCCTTGGGAGATGCAGTAGCAGCTCGTCTTGCAATTAAATTAGAGGCTGGCCTTGTTTCCAATGTAGTCGAACTTCCTCAATTGGAAAATGGATTTGTGGTCAAAAGAAGTATTTATACGGGTAAGGCATTTGCAGATACCATCATGACCACGCCTAAAAAAATCTTAGCCATAAAAAAGAATGCAGTGGATCAAAAGGTGGATGGAGTCAAGGCTCAGGTAGAGGTTTTTGACCTGTCCCTTCCAGCTACTGATTTTGCTTCTAAAATCACTGATACTGAGCGGACAATAGGGGAAGTATTGCTTCCAGAAGCCGATATTGTGGTTTCTGGTGGTAGAGGAATGAAGGGGCCTGAAAATTGGGGGATGATAGAGGACCTTGCACAGTCACTTGGTGCTGCTACGGGTTGTTCCAAACCAGTTTCAGACATAGGTTGGAGGCCACATCATGAGCATGTGGGGCAAACGGGTGTAAAAGTTGCCCCAACTTTGTATATTGCCATTGGTATTTCTGGGGCTATTCAGCATCTTGCAGGTGTTAATTCTTCCAAATGCATTGTGGTCATTAATAAAGATCCTGAAGCCCCTTTTTTCAAGGCCGCAGATTATGGAATAGTAGGAGATGCCTTTGAAATAGTTCCTCAACTAACAGCAGCGCTCAAAGCAGCACAATAAATTTTGTGGATAAATTGGTAGAACTCGAAATTTTAGGTCTTTCATCCAACCACTCTCAATCGGGGTCTTTTACCCTAGTGTTGGGAGAGGTGGAAGGTGTACGCAGGCTTCCTATCGTCATTGGCATGTTTGAAGCTCAAGCTATAGCCATAGAGATTGAGAAAATTATTCCAAATCGACCAATGACCCACGATTTATTTAAATCTTTTTCAGATAGTTTTAAGTTTGAAGTTGAAAAGATTGTGATATCTGAAATGAAGGAAGGTGTATTTTATGCACAGATACACAGTAAAAATGAGGAAGCACTTGTGGAAATTGATAGTAGGCCTTCGGATGCAATTGCTATTGCTGTTCGTTTTGGCGCTCCAATTTTTTGTTCAGAAAATGTGCTTTCTGAGTCTGGAATAGAATTTACAGAGGAGGAAAAGCAAGAAAACACTAAAAAAGCTTCTAAATCTGTAGGGAGTAAAGGGGCACCTCCTAAAGAAAACTCTTTGAAAGATTTTAGTTTGGATAAATTAACTACTTTACTAGATAAAGCCATATCAGACGAGGACTACGAAAAGGCTGCTCGGATTCGTGATGAAATTAATAAGCGAAATTAATTTAAGCTCCAATTTCAATTGGGGCTTTTTTCTTGCCTAGGATTGGTCTATTTTTAGCAATTATTTTGACCATAATTTCATGGATTACGCAAGAGGAGCTTTAGGTTTATTATTTATTGTATTGGTGGCCTATTTGTTTTCTGCCGACAAGAAAAAAATTGATTGGAGGTTAGTAGCTATTGGTATTTCACTTCAATTAGTTTTTGGCTTCCTGATTACTCAAGTAGGTGTAGTGAAGGATGCTTTTCAGTTTCTTTCAGAAGGCTTTGTAAAATTTCTAAGTTTCAGTGAAGCTGGGGCTAGATTTATTTTTGGTGATTTAGCTGGCGATAGTTTTGGATTTATTTTTGCTTTCAAGGTATTGCCTACTATTATCTTTTTTTCTACCGTTTCTTCGGGATTGTATTACCTCGGTATTTTGCAAAAGATAGTGTATGGTATTGCTTGGGTGATGGCACGAACCATGCGTTTATCTGGGCCAGAATCACTTTCTGCAGCAGGAAATATTTTTTTGGGTCAAACAGAAGCTCCACTTTTGGTCAGGCCGTTTATTCCTCAAATGAGTAAATCCGAATTGATGTGCTTGATGACAGGTGGGATGGCTACAATTGCTGGTGGGGTTCTTGCAGGCTATGTGGCATTTTTGGGAGGGGATAGCTTGGAAGAGCAAAGTAAGTTTGCAGCCTATCTCCTTGGTGCTAGTATCATGAATGCTCCAGCTGCCATTGTTTTGTCGAAGATTTTTATTCCGGAGACAGAGAAAGAAATCAAGCAAGATAAACTCGAAGTAAACCAAGAATCTATGGGGGTCAATCTGATTGATGCAATGTCAATTGGAGCTGCAGAAGGATTGAAACTTGCTTTGAATGTAGGCGGGATGCTATTGGCATTTATTGCGGTGATTGCGGCAGTAAATTACGGATTGACGGGGATGATTGGGGAATATACTGGTCTCAATGCTTGGGTAGAAAATAGTACTGGAGGCCAATTTAAAGGATTCTCTTTGGAGTATATTTTTGGACAGGTATTCCGTGTGTTTGCCTGGGTAATTGGAGTGGAATGGGCGGATACGTTACAGGTAGGTAGTCTTTTGGGCCAAAAAACAGTAATCAATGAGTTTGTGGCTTACCTAAGTCTTGCAGAAATGAAGGAAGCTGCTTCCATTAGTCCCAAGTCTGTGGTGATTGCTACCTACGCCTTATGTGGTTTTTCTAACTTTAGTTCGATCGCAATTCAATTGGGTGGTATTTCCATTATTGCTCCTAACCAGCAGGGCAACCTTAGTCGGCTAGGGATACGTGCATTGATTGCCGCTTCCTTGGCTTGCCTGATGACCGCGACTATTGCTGGAATGCTGGTTTAAAGTACTTGGTTCTAATTCCCATATAACTTCTTTCCTACTTCCTCATACTTGTCACCGGCAGTCCAGGTAGGCTTTTGCGACCAATTGGCAATTTTTTGAGCAGATA
>Ga0181558_10000917_pt1 | contig 28032 bp, 28 predicted proteins | sample 011ome_22_FD_133754 | JGI IMG/M metagenome (GOLD analysis project Ga0181558, IMG submission 133754) | Coastal salt marsh microbial communities from the Groves Creek Marsh, Skidaway Island, Georgia - 011507BT metaG (megahit assembly) | ecosystem: Environmental > Aquatic > Marine > Intertidal...
CCAAATCCCTTAACAGGGTAAAGAATGTCAGGGGAACCATCGCATCGGGTGAATCTGCAATATTCAATCGGGCAATGACCGCCATCGAACAACCCACCAGAGTCATACTCAAAGCGATGGCCCAGTCCCTGACTGCCAGTTCGTGGCGATTTAGGTGCCAGTTGATCCACATAGCTGATGCGCTCAGGGCGAAGCTAAAAATCAACAAAAAATATAGAACGTTGTATACGCTCATAATCTGAGGACCCTATTCCCTGAAACCAATTTGCCTACTCATATTATTTTATTTTAAGCATCATAACAGTCGATTCGACCGAACCAATGGTTTGCCCCTAGTCACCGTGAAATAATAACCAAGGGCCCTGGAAACAAAAGATGCAATTTATCGATTTACTATTACAGCACCGTTCGATCCGTAAGTTTACAACTCAGGCAATTGAGCAAGATTTGCTTGAGCGCTTGCTAATGGCCGGGCAGGCTGCCGCGACGTCCAGTTTCGCACAAGCCTACAGTCTGATTCGCATTACCGAAGGCACCACTCGCGACAAACTTGCAGACCTATGTGGCAATCAAGCCTATGTTGCCCAATGTGCCGAATTTTTCGTGTGTTGCGCTGACTTGGCAAGAAACCAGACTATTTGCCAGCAATCGGGTATTAGCTCCGATCCCGGCTATATGGAGCAGTTTATTATAGCCACGGTAGATACCTCTCTCATGGCACAAAACATGGTTATTGCTGCTGAATCAGAAGGTCTGGGAACTTGCTATATAGGCGGGATACGCAACAATCCTCAAGAGGTATCGGATTTGCTGCAATTACCCGATTTTGTCTACCCGGTTTTTGGGCTCTGCCTGGGCTACCCTGCACAAGACCCAGAGTCCAAGCCACGCTTGCCTCTGCCTTTGTGGGTAATGGAAAACACCTATCTGGAAAACTTGATTCCGGACGAGATAAAGCAATACGACAAAGACGTAAGCGAATACTATAAAACCAGGACTGGTAATAAGAAATCAACCAGTTGGACCGAGCAAATGGAAGGGTTTTTATCCAAAGAATCCCGGCCGCACATGCTGGAATTTTTACAAGCCCGAGGGCTGGCAAAGCGCTAATAAATGACCGCAGAGAAAAATCTCATCACATATTTGGTCGGCGGTGCTGTCAGGGATCAGTTGCTGGGTATGACCGCCAAAGAACGGGACTGGGTAGTTGTCGGCTCCACCCCTGAAGAAATGCAGAAGCTTGGATTTACCCAGGTCGGCAAGGATTTTCCTGTGTTTTTACACCCCCAGTCCAAAGAGGAATACGCTCTGGCCAGGAGAGAGCGAAAACAGGGTAGCGGTTATCATGGCTTTTCTACAGAGACGAAAGCGGTGACCCTCGAAGAAGATTTGTCTCGCCGGGACCTAACCATTAATGCCATCGCCAAAAATCGCGACAACAAACTCATCGACCCATTTAACGGCCAGGAAGATCTGAATAATAGAATACTCAGGCATGTATCACCGGCTTTTACCGAAGATCCATTGCGTGTTCTGAGAGTGGCCCGGTTTGCCGCCCAGTTATCCCAATATGGTTTTGAGCTGGCTGGGGAAACCCGAGAACTATTAATGTCCATGTCTGCAAGTGGAGAACTCGAGAAACTTACACCTGAACGTGTCTGGATAGAAACCGAGAAAGCATTAAAAACACCTCGCCCAAGTCTGTTTTTTGAAATACTTAGGGAAGTAGATGCACTAAAAATCATCTTCCCTGAAGTACATGCACTTTTTGGGGTTGCGCAACGTCCTAAATTTCATCCAGAGATCGACGCAGACTATCACTGTCTTCTGAGCCTTGACCGTATCGCTGAACTAACAAATGATCCGGTACAGCGATTCGCCGTACTGTGTCACGATCTGGGCAAAGCCAATACTCCGGATGATATCCGACCAAGTCATACCAGCCATGAGGCACGAGGCGCCGAACTCACCAATTTAATGTGCGATCGCCTGAAAATACCCAACAAATACCGAAACCTGGCCGTTCGTGTCGCAAGGTATCATCTACAATGTCATCAAGTGCTTCAGACATCTTCCGAAGAGGCCATTGAACTGTTATCGCAGCTTGGGGCCTGGACACAAAACTCTTATGTAGAAGACTTTGGGAATTGCTGCATGGCTGATGCACGTGGGCGGACAGGCCTGGAGTTGAGGCCCTACCCACAGAGAGAATTTCTAATTCAATGCGAAGCGGCAGCAGCATCCTTAAATGCATCTGCCCTGCTTGAACAGGGGTTTGAAGGCAAAGCCCTTGGAAAAGAATTAAAGCGATTAAGGGCCAAAGCAATAGAACCAGTTATAGAGAAATACAAAGACATTGATGAACTTTCCTATGCCTGCCCTCCAGGGCAAGAGAGCTAGGCCGGGAGAACCGATTCCAGTTTATCTATGGGGAAATCTGAGGTTACTATCGCCTCGCCGAGTGATTCCAGGAGTACCAATCGCAATCGGCCATCAAGCACTTTCTTGTCCAGCCCCATCAAGCTAAGGAAATCTTCCCTGGAAATATTTTCCGGAGGCTCAGTGGGCAATCCGGCAGCAGCTATAAGCGTTTTGGCTCTTAGGTAATCCTGCTCAGTGATATTGCCCATGCGCATGGAAAGCTCGGCGGCCAATATCATTCCGGCACCTACAGCTTCTCCGTGTAACCATTCCTTGTACTGCTGGAAAGCTTCAATTGCGTGGCCAAATGTATGCCCAAGATTAAGAATGGCCCGCACTCCTTGCTCGGTTTCATCGGCCGCGACTAAGCGGGCCTTAATTTCACAAGAAACAGCAATAGCCCTTGCTATAGCATGGCTGTCACGCTTCATAAGCGGCTCGATATTCAGTTCGAGCCAACTCAAAAAGTCGGCATCAGCAATAAGCCCATACTTGATTACTTCGGCCATCCCGGCCGAATATTCCCGATCGGGTAAAGTCTTAAGCGTCTCTGTATCTATGATCACGGCTTTTGGCTGATAAAAAGCGCCAATAAGGTTTTTACCGGCTTTATGATTCACGGCGGTTTTGCCACCCACTGATGAATCCACTTGCGCCAGCAATGTGGTCGGCACCTGGATAAAATTTACCCCGCGTTGATAGCAAGCTGCAGCAAAGCCTGTCATATCACCTATCACACCACCGCCTAAAGCAATCAAGGTAGTTGTTCGGTTATGACGATACTCCGTTAATCCATCAAAAATTTTGTTCAGGGTGTCCAGATTTTTAAATCTTTCACCATCAGGCAGCATCAGACTATCGGCAGCTACCCCACTCTTGGACAGGTTATCCAGAATTGTCGGAAGATAGATAGGGGCAACGGTCTCGTTGGTTAAGACAAGCGCTTGGGAACCCGTTAAGAAATCAGCCAGGGATTGCGAACGCAACAATCCCTCACCAATTCGAATTGGATAGCGTCGTTCGCCAAGCTCTACAGTTATTTCAATCAATTTTGTTCCCGGGTACAACCTGAAAAGTTGAGGATGCGCATTCTAGCGGCTAGCCGGACTAAATTTCCAGCAAGCGTTCTGAGATATTTCTGGCGACTTGCTGTGGACTAATCTCTTCCGTTCCCTGATAGACCAGATCCGCTAGTTCACGGTAAATAGGGTCTCGCTGCTGAAAGATTTCCTCATAGGTAGCGCGGGGGTTCTCCACCTGCAACAAGGGTCTGGATTTATCCTTGGAGACTCGGCGAAACAAGACATCTACCGGTGCACATAGATATACCACTTTGCCAATTTTTTTGAGCAAAGGTCGGTTTTCTGGTGTTACTACCACACCGCCGCCAGTGGCAATTACGGAATGAGCGGCAGAGGACACTTCTTCCAATACTGCCGTCTCACGCTTGCGAAAACCATCCTCACCTTCAATATCAAAAATCCAGGGAATGTTCGCCCCACAGCGCTCTTCAATAAGGTGATCTGTATCGACAAACTGCATTCCCAACTGAGCGGATAGAGCGCGTCCAACAGCGCTCTTGCCCGAACCCATTGGCCCTATGAGGACAACATTGTCACCACCCGAACTCATCGGCTGCTGAAGTTTTCATCAATAATTTTTGGCGTGATGAAGATCAATATTTCCTGCTTCTCTGTGATAGTCAGAGTATTTTTAAAGGCATTCCCGACAATTGGAAGATCACCGAGGAAGGGAACCTTATTTTCTTGTTCTGTTTGATTCATGCGGAATATACCGCCCAAAACAAGAGTCTCACCTGAATCAACCAATACCTGGGTTCCCAGCTCTGTGGTATCGATCGTAGGCTCACCACCAAAGACCAAATCACCAATAGAATCCTGGGCCACCAGCAAATCCAGGATAACTCGGTCATCCGGTGTGATCTGAGGCGTAACTTCCAGCTGAAGTACAGCTTCCCTGAACGCAGTGGTGGTTGCACCACTTGATGCAGCCTCTTGATAGGCAACTTCAGAACCTGACTTAATGTAGGCGGTTTGTTTGTCTCCGGTTAAAACTTTTGGTTGGGAGATTACTTCGCCATAACCTTCACTTTCGAGCGCACTCAACTCGAGATCAACAAACGCAGAATCTGTAAGAAACGAAACCGCGAAGCTCGATGAAGCCGCGGCCACACCCAGATCTACCGCGGGCGCCAAATCAATATTTCCGGCATTCACACCAAAGGCATCAATCGCCTGACCACCCACACTGCCTCGCGATGGCCCATATTGAACCACGCTGTCGCCGGAGTCCGAGAAATCCACACCTGTACCACCCCAACGAATACCAAGCTCACGTCGAAAATCGTTACTGGCAATAACTATTCGGGCTTCAATCAGCACTTGCCTAATTGGAATATCCAGCTCGTCTATCATGCGCCTGAATGCAGTGATTTTTTCAGCCACATCGGTTAAAACTATAGTATTGGTTCTTTGGTCCACAATGGCAGATCCTCGAGGTGAAAGCAGCCCGGGCGAATCTTCAGTTGAACCAGTACTCGTCAATAGCTCGAATAATTGCGATGCATCAGCATAACGAATACGAATGTATTCTGTTGATAAGGGCGCCAGCTCTTGTAACTGTCGACCGGCTTCAATCTCCATTCGTTCACGCTCAGCAATTTCTGCAATTGGCGCAACCAATAGAACATTACCTTCACGTCGTTGATCCAACCCCTTTGCCTTGAGGACAATATCCAGAGCCTGGTCCCAAGGGACATTCTGCAAACGCAATGTAATACTGCCATTTACCGTGTCGCTGGCGACCAGGTTAAGCTCAGAAAAGTCCGCAATCAGCTGAAGAACCGCACGAACTTCAATATCCTGAAAATTAAGTGAAAGTTTTTCACCCGTATAGTTGAACTCGTTTTCCGCACCTGGAGTACCCGGCGCTGCTCTTGGCTTGACGCTTACCACATAGGAAGTATCAGTTTGATATGCCAAGTACTCGAACGGCTCAATCGTCGTGATTTCTACAATGGAATCGCGGCCAATCGTTTCTGCACTGAATTTTGAAACCGGCGTTGAAAAATCTTGCACATCAAAAATGCGCTGGAGGTTTTCAGGCAAGGAAACATCGAAGAATCGAACTTCAATGGTGTTGCCTAAAACAGAGACATCTGTATTGACTTCATCGTCTTCAAGCTCAAGCAGGATATTGCCTTCGCCCGTTTCACCTCGTCGAAAATCCAGTTCTTCGATATGAAGAATTTCACCCATTCCAGAGTTGTCCGTCTGGGCAGCAGCAAGCCGTGGAACAATTGAAGACTGAGAAGCACTCTGTGAACCCGAAGCAACACTTGAACCAACAACCAACCTGACAGTTGAGCCTGAAACCTGCAGGTTATGACTCACGGCATTATTCATATTAATAACCAGACGAGTACGCTCTGGAGTGCCCAGAAGTATTGCCTGGGAAGCATTATTTAATGTAAGCGGAAACTGTTTTTCGGCTACTTGATTAGTAACACCAGGCAGATCCAGAACTAATCTGGCAGGCTGCTCAATTGCGAATACCTGAGGCGTCTCGAAATCCATTCCGTCGAGCGATAAAACGACTTCAAACCGGTCTTGGACAAGAGGCCTGAATTCGACATTCTCAAGTGCGGCCGACATGGCTCCAGCTGAGCAAACCAGCAGCGATACCAGGCAGACCCACTTAAGACAAATCAACCGAAAATTCTTGTCAAATACTTTTATTGGATAAATATTCATGGCTCTTCTCTAGTTTTCGCCCATGCCCATATTGCGCGGTCTTTCGATCCATCCGCCCTGGCCATTGACTACAGTCTCGACCAGCTCAAGACTTGATTCACTGACCTGGGTGACTAACCCATAATTCCTTCCGAGGTAATTGCCCTCACGGACCCGGTGAACAGAACCATCTCCATCCCTGATAAGTCCCCACCTAACACCGTTGTGCTGAATGCTACCGACCATAGTCAATTCAGCCAGATTAAACCTTTCCAAAAATTCTTTTGGTCGGGAAAGATCTGGTGCTGCTGTCAGAACACCTGAAATATCAGAAGTCACAACCTCTTTTGGAGGGGCAAATGGACTCCGCTGACCTGCAGACTGATAAACCACCGCAACGTAGGGCGGGTAAGCAGGTAGTGGTTCTATGCGAATTCGATTGGCAGATTCCGCACGAACTTGTTCCATAAAAGCCAAAATATCCTGATTATTATTGGAGGAGCATGCCGACAGCATCACTACCCCAGCTAAAAGGAAAAATTTTATATTAGCGCCGAAAGGATTCATTACTCCGGCTCCTTATAACGATAGGTCTTCGCTGTAATCGAAAGATTCAGCAGAGAGGACCCACTTCTGGAAATTTCAAAGTCATGCAAGGTAACAATTCTGGGCAACCCGGAAACACCACTAATGAAGGTCGCGAAATCATGGTATCCGCCAGATGCCGTAATCGATATTGGCAACTCTACATAATAATCATGCGACCGTTCGCTCTGTAATTGAATGCTATCGATCGCCAAGCCACTGCTTAATCCGGTTTCGGTAATATCTTCCAGAAGTCCAGGAACTTCGGTGTCCTTGGGCAGCTGGCCAATCAACGTCTGCAAACGCTCGTCTAATTCCACGCGCTGTTCTCGGTAAGCCTCAAGATTGGCAGCCTCATACGAACGGCTTTCAAACGTCTCTCTTAACTCGGCTTCCTGAGCGATTGTCCTCTCCAGAAGTGCATTTGAATTTGACACACCCAGGTAAAAGTAGAGCGCTATAACTGCCACGAAAGCACCTATGCACATAAGAATACGCACGACCAGTGGCCAACGGCCAATGTTGTCCAACCGAATCTCGGTAGGATCAATACTCTTGATTTCTTCAATAATCGCTTGAATATCCATCCGTATCCCCTAGATATTCTCTGAAGAATCTACGACTTGGGCAGTCATGGAAAAACGGCTGCCCTGAGCACCCAGCTCAGAATCTGCAGTCACCGTGGTCAAGTTTGGCTGCGTGAATTTATCTGACGCATCAATCTGCCTCATCAATGCAGAAATCCGGTTGTTCGACTCTGCTTTGCCCTCAAAGGAAAGTGCGGTTCCGCTGACGGTCATTGACAACAAATACACGCCGTCAGGTGTCACCTGTACCAGTTGATCAAACAGCCGGACTATTTCAGGACGATTCGTCTGAAGACCTTTAATGACCTCCATTCGGTCAAGCATTTCAGCTTTTGCTCGCCTTAACTCACGAATTTCTGCTGCCATGGCATCCAGCTTGGTGATTTCCGTCTGCAGAAGATCATTTCGCCGCTGCTGGGCAGTCACTTGTGAATTGATAAATGAATTCCAGGCAAAGCCTATCAGTCCCGCCAAAACACAGGTTAGAACCAACGCCGAGAAGAACTGACGCTTTCGCTCTTCTCGCTGGGCTTCACGCCAGGGTAATAGGTTAATATCAGGCATCAGCTAATACCCCTCAAAGCTAGACCTGTCGCCACCAGCATTGATGAGGCAATCTGTTTAAGCTTGTCTTCCTTAATTTTGTCGCCAAGCTCCATTTGAGAAAATGGATTACCCGCGATAACCGGCAATTCCAAACGGGTCTCTGCTAGGTCAGCAATTGCTCCTTCACCAACCACACCGCCGGCTAATACCAGACAATCCACATGATTATAGGTGGACGAAGAGTAGAAAAACTGGAGCGCCCGGCTTATTTGCTGAATTAGCGAGTCATAGAAGGGCGCCAGCACTTCATCCTGATAGTCTGCAGGCAAACCACCTTCCGCTTGGGCAATGTTGGCCTCTTCCGCTGAAAGCCCATACCGGCGTTGAACTTCCTCGCTAAGCTGGGCTGAGCCAAAAGACTCTTCTCGGCTGTAGACAGTGGCGCCTTTCTCCAGAACATTAAATCTGAGCGTTCTGGCGCCAATATCAACAATCGCGATCAGGCTGTCACTGTCTTCTTCCATTTGCTCAGCAAGCAAAGGGTAAACCCGCTCGAGGCAAAAGGGCTCGACATCCACAATTTTGGGTTTGAGTTCTGCGATTTCAGCGATCTCTACCAGACTTTCAATAGATTCTTTACGACTGGCAGCCAGCAGGATCTGGGCTTGTTCACCATCTTCAGAGGTGCTCATCTTGGTAAAATCCAGAGCGACTTCTTCCAGTGAGTAAGGGATGTACTGCTCTGCTTCCATTAACAGTTGCATTTCCATCTCGTCTTCTGACAGATCACCAGGCATTTCGACCAAACGGGTAATAACAGAAGAGCTGGGAACAGCAAACGCAATATTTTTGGTTTTTGTACGACTGGCAACAACGGCTTTGCTGAGAACCTGAGCCAAACCAGGCGCATCTTCGATTTTTCCTTCTTTTAGAACACCCGCAGGAATGGGCACCACTTGGGCAGCTATAAGCTTGAGCCCTTTAGAGGTAGACTCCAGCTCAACTAGTTTTAGCGTAGCTGTGCCAATATCAACGCCAATAACCGCGTTGTTACCGGCACCAATCAACTCAGCCAGGGCTGCTGGTAATTTCATCAAGAAGCCTCCACGCCCAATTTCAAAAACAGGCCAGGATTCACAGTCATTGACTGCATCCTCAGATATAATGACCTCAACAGATAACTTATAGTCATCATGTCTTCACGATTTCGAATACTGAAACCGCTTTTCAAACTAGGCTTTATGCTCGCATGCATTGGTTTGTCCGGTGCTATAGCCGTCATTCTCTATCTCGCTCCCGCACTACCGTCCGTAGAACAGCTTCGCGACGTCAAATTGCAAACTCCGCTGAAAGTATTTTCGGCGAATGAAACACTGATCGGCGAATTTGGCGAACAAAAACGAACGCCCATTACCTACAACGAAATACCCGAACAGTTTATTCATGCAATCCTCTCTGCAGAAGACGACAACTTTTTCAACCATTATGGGGTGGACCCACTTGGATTATTGCGCGCCGGTTCACAAATTTTAACGAGCGGGCAAATTCAATCCGGTGGCAGCACCATCACCATGCAGGTCGCCAGAAACTTTTTCTTGAGCCTGGAACAAACTTTTACGAGGAAATTCAATGAGATTCTTCTGGCTCTTGAGATAGAGCATGAACTATCTAAAGAAGAAATTCTAGAGCTTTATGCAAATAAAATTTACCTTGGAAAGCGCGCATATGGCATCCAGGCAGCTGCAAATATCTATTACGGTAAAGATATTAGAGAGCTGAATCTGGCCCAACTAGCCATGATTGCCGGCTTGCCTAAAGCGCCATCTGCCTACAATCCCATAAACAACCCGTCCAGGGCACTGGAGCGTAGAGACTGGATACTTGGGCGAATGCGCCTGTTGGGCTATATCACGGAACAGGAGTTCCGATTGGCTATTTCTGAACCCATCACTGCCGAGGAACACGGCTCTGTTATTGAGGTTCAGGCGCCTTACGTCGCCGAGATGGTTCGCTCAGAAATGGTCAGCCGCTATGGAACTGCAGCCTATGAAGACGGTTACGAAGTCAGGACAACTATTGATACCAGACTGCAAGAAACCGCCGATATTTCGGTCAAGCATGGGCTAATGACCTACGACCAGCGACATGGCTACCGCGGCCCTGAAGCCCGCCTGGAGCAAATCGACCTGCAGGACACTGAGCAATTGCAACAAGTGCTGTCCTCCGTTGACTCCGTTTGGGAGCTGGAGCCCGCAATTGTTATTTCCGTTGAAGAGCAAAGTGCCAATGTCTATATAAAAGGTTCAGGCATGCATACCCTTGAATGGCAAGACGGTTTATCAGATGCTCGCCCATATCGAACACAAAGCTGGGTAGGCGAACCTCCACAATCGGCATCGGATGTTGTTTCACCGGGCGATCGCATCAGGGTTCGACTTATCGATGGAAACTGGCAATTGAGCCAGGTTCCAAACGCACAGGCTGCCCTGGTTGCACTTGACCCTAAAACTGGCCAAATACGTGCGCTCCAGGGTGGTTTTGATTTTTACTACAACCGATTTAACCGCGTAGTCTCTGCCAAACGCCAGCCGGGCTCTAACCTGAAGCCGTTCCTATACACCTCCGCTTTGGAAAACGGTTTCACCGCGGCGACGACAATTAACGACGCACCTATCGTCTTCGAGGATGCTGCCCTGGAAGATATTTGGCGCCCAGAAAATGACTCTGGAAGGTTCTATGGACCCACCAGATTAAGGGAAGCCCTGTATTTCTCCCGGAATTTGGTATCCATCCGCATTTTGCGCGAACTGGGCCTAAGTACGGCCAGGAATACCATGAAACGATTTGGCTTTGAAGATTCCGATCTTGCAACCAATCTGACCCTCGCGCTAGGCAGTGAGGCACTTGCGCCATTGAAAATCGCTCAAGGCTATGCGGGTTTTGCCAATGGGGGGTTCCGAGTGGAAGCGCACCTAATTGATGAAATTCGAGACAACAACGGCACTGTACTTTTTCGCGCCATGCATCCAAGGGTCTGCAATGATCTCTGTCAACATGAGAAAGATAGCGCCAACCAATTCGCTTCCAACAACAATGAAATCATCAGTTTGGACGACCTGTTAATCAACGGAAACACTCAAGAAGGGCAGGCACCGGAATATCCTGAGGCCGAGCGCATTTTGGAGCCAAGAGTTCACTTTATTGTTGACTCTATACTTCGAGATGTTGTGCAAAAAGGTACTGGTCGTCGCGCACTTACACTAGGCAGAGACGATATCGCCGGCAAAACCGGCACAACTAACGGCCCTAGGGATGCCTGGTTTTCTGGCTACAACCAAGACATGGTTGCTACTGCCTGGGTAGGCTTCGATGACAATAGTTTGCTTGGCAGTGGCGAATTTGGAGGTACTGCGGCGCTACCTATCTGGATCGAATTTATGGAGACTGCGCTGGAAGGAAAAGAAGAAAAATACTTTGACCAGCCTCCCGGACTGGTCATTGCCCGCGTCGATCCTGAGACCGGTCAACGCGCGCAACCCTCAGACACCAATGCTATCTTTGAATTTTTTCTCAGGGAAAATACGCCGACCGCACTTGAGGAATCAGGGCCATCTGGAAATTCCCAACCGGACTCTAACGACCTCAATAGCATTTTTTGATTAAAAAAAAAGCTCCCGGGGGAGCCTTTTTAAATTCTTGGAAGCTTTTAATTTAAGCTTCTTTAGCGCCGCCACGATTACCAAAGCGCTTCTTAAAGCGATCAATACGACCACCGGAATCAACAACTTTTTGTTTGCCGGTGTAAAACGGGTGACAACTGGAACACACGTCTACGTGAATATCGCCACCGCGGGTGGATTTAGTCTTGATAACATTACCGCAACTGCAGGTAGCGGTAAGTTCCTGATACTTAGGATGGATCTCTGCTTGCATGTCTATAGCCTCGCCATTATGTTGTCGTGCCGCCATTCAGTCGCTTTATACTTGCTGAACACGGCACGGTAGGGCAAAAAAGAGGCGCGGATGTTACCAGAATTCGCCCGGATAGCAAGCAATCATGCAGTCTTCAGAAACAGTCAATAAACACCCCATTTCGCCTACCGATCCAGGCTCTGGCGTGGGCGTACAGATTGTTGATGTACTTGTCGCTACCAAGTTTGGCAAAAGTCTTTCTTACTTAAACAAAACAGCCCAGGCGCTGGTGCCTGGCGATCTCGTTCGTGTCCCCTTGGGCAAGCAAGTCATTACCGGAATCATCATTGGCGAAGGAACAGACTCGAGAGAATTTAAGCTCAAGGACGTTCAGGGTCGGATTAGCGACACCTGCAAGCTCCCGGCAGAGCTTCTCGAACTGATTTTTTGGACCGCCCGCTACTACCACGCTCCCTTGGGACAAGTGCTCTCAACTGCTTTGCCAAAAAGCTTACTGGACGGAAAACCTGCCAAAACCCAAACGAACACATCCTGGGAAGCTTGCGAAAATATCGACCACCAAATTAAAAGCACCCCTAAACAACAACAACTTCTGGATTGGATGACAAATCGAGAGGTCGTATCGACTACCCAAGACATACTGGCTGCAGGTTTTGGTCGACACCTGCTTAAGGCTCTCCGCGACAAGGGATTAGTCAGGGCCCTTACAGAGGTGCCTTTATCAAACGAACTCATGGCCCAGACCGCTCTTACTCCAGGCCCAGAGCAATCCCGCGCACTGAACTCTATTCAAAGCCACGACGGCCCCTTTCTTCTGCAGGGAGTGACCGGAAGCGGCAAAACTGAAGTCTATTTACAAGCAGCCCAACAGGTTCTTGAAGAAGGAAAGCAAATCTTGTTTCTGGTACCTGAAATAGGGCTGATTGCCCAAATGCTGGAGCGACTGAATGCTCGATTTAACATACCGGTGCTGGGATATCACTCCGCAACCAGTGAATCTGGCAAAGTTTCATGTTGGAACCAAAGTGCGGGCAACCGATCTATTGTTGTCGTTGGAACCCGCTCTTCCGTGTTCCTTCCATTTAGCAAACTGGGTTTAATTGTTATCGATGAGGAGCAGGATTTATCTTACAAACAGTTCGAGGGAGTTCGCTATAACGCTCGTGATCTGGCATTGATTCGCGCCAAAAATACAGGTGCCAAACTTATCCTGGGTTCCGCAACACCCTCCCTGGAATCACTTTACAACAGCGAGCGGGGCCAATATCAATTGTTAAAACTGAATGAACGGGTTGCCAATAAAAGTATGCCTAGCTGGCAGCTGGTCCAGACCAGCCCCCATTCAGCCGCGCCCGTTTCCAGTCAGGTTTTACGACATATTGGTAATGAGTTATCCCAGGGGGGGCAGGTTCTCATTTTCCTCAATCGGCGAGGCTACGCTCCCAAACTGGCTTGTACAAACTGTGCGTGGTCAGCCATGTGCCAGGCATGTGATAGCCAAATGTGCATTCACCAGCAGCCCATCGCATTGGTTTGTCATCGCTGCGACGGACGGTTAACTGTCCCCAAAAGTTGTCCTTGCTGTGGCTCGGAAAGGCTTGAAACACGAGGCGTAGGAACAGAACAGCTGGAACTATTTTTGGGTGATAGTTTCCCACAGGTTCCCTGCTTGCGAATCGACCGCGACAGCACCCAACGGAAAAATGCCTTTACTGAAAAGCTCGATCAGCTCAAATCCGGTACCCCGGCACTTTTGATAGGCACGCAAATGATCACCAAAGGTCATCATCTTCCGGGAATATCCCTGGTAGTGGCACTGGGCACCGACTCCGCATTATTCAGTCATGATTTTCGAGCAATTGAGCATCTTAGCCAGACCCTAACCCAGGTAGCCGGCAGATCTGGGCGGGGCGAGCGTGCCGGCAAGATTCTGGTGGAAACCTCCCAACCTGATCACCCTTTGCTGGAACAGCTTTGCAGCGAGAACTATGAAAAAATCTCCCAAAAGCTTCTGGCAACTCGCAAGCAATATAACTTGCCACCCGCTGGTTATTCCGCTGCTTTACATGCCAACAGCATAGACTTGAGGGCAGTAAACCAATTTATGTCTACGCTAGAACAAAGCCTAAAAAACTCAGTCGTACAACATATAGGTCCGATGCCATCGATCATAGAGCGCAAAGCAGGAAGGTACCGATACCAGATCCGGTTTTTCGCCAAAAATCGCAGCGAACTTCATGCAGTAATAGCAAAACTTGAAGACCAAATCGCTCAACTAAAGGGCTTTAGTAAAATCCGCTGGGCAATTGACATAGATCCACTCACAATGGATTAGAATTCGCGTTATCGTTTAACCTACCAGACATCTTAAGAATTCCATGCAAAACGCTTCACGCACAAAGGAACAGCCCGCTTCCAGCGGCTCACGTCCATTTTTTATAGGTACTATTTTTGGTGTTCTTCTCTGTTTGGGAGTACAGGTTCTCTTGTCTCTGGGTGACAACCCTGAGGAAATCGCCCGAAACTTGCCGGATGCCGCTAATAATCTCCCATCAATAGACCAGGCCAGAGAGCCCGTAATTGATTTTTATACTCGCCTTCGCGAAATAGAAGTCATGGTTCCTGATGACGAACTGGTCTTGGATTCTCCCGACCTTATCTATCTTCTCCAGGCCGGGTCATTTCGCAGGGCGGAAGATGCTGATAGCCTGCGGGCGCAGCTGATTTTGTTAAACCTCAACGCCGAAGTGAGCAAATTCAATCATAATGGCGAAGTTTGGCACAGGGTGATTGTTGGGCCTTTCGAGAATCACTCGGCCATGTCCAGTGCACGTACATCACTGCTCGAGAACGGAATAGAAAGCCTGCTCTTGACCAAAGAAAAATCCTGACTCTTTCAAGAAGTTTTCTTGAAAAACCCTTCTCTGCCCCAAATTCAGTTTAACCAGAACTAGCAAACCACAAGAGGGTATATTTTGGAGCAATACAGAGGAACCACCATCTGTTCAGTTCGCCGCAATGGCAAGGTTGCTATTGGCGGGGACGGTCAGGTTAGCCTCGGGAATACGGTCATGAAAGGCAACGCCCGCAAGGTGCGCCGCCTTTATAAAGACCAGGTTATTGCCGGATTTGCTGGCGGTACTGCCGACGCCTTTACCCTTTTCGAGCGCTTTGAAAGCAAGCTTGAGCAACATCAGGGCCAACTTACCCGAGCCGCCGTTGAGCTGGCCAAGGATTGGCGAACTGACCGTATGTTACGTCGACTGGAAGCCCTATTAGCTGTTGCTGACGCGGAAACCTCACTGATCATTACTGGCAACGGGGATGTCATCCAGCCTGAAGACGACCTAATCGCCATAGGCTCTGGTGGCCCCTACGCCCAGTCTGCTGCCCGAGCTCTGCTGGACAATACCGAAATGGATGCCAGGGACATTGTCGAAAAGTCGCTGGAGATCGCGGCGGATATCTGCATTTACACCAATCACAACCGAACCATTGAAGAGCTGTAGCTCACACACTGAAGTTAGGGAATAGAGATGTCACAAATGACTCCCCGCGAGATCGTTCATGAACTCGGTCGCCACATTATTGGCCAAGATGAAGCCAAGAAAGCCGTTGCTATTGCTTTGCGAAACCGCTGGCGCAGAATGCAGCTGGACAGCGAGCTCCGCGCCGAGGTTCACCCCAAAAATATTCTAATGATTGGCCCAACTGGCGTGGGCAAAACCGAGATAGCCCGCCGACTAGCCAAATTGGCCAAAGCCCCGTTCATAAAGGTTGAAGCGACCAAATTTACCGAAGTCGGTTATGTTGGCAAGGACGTTGAGTCCATCATTCGTGACCTGGTGGATGTCGCCATCAAAATGCTGCGTGAAGAGCAAATGAAACGTGTCTCCAACCAGGCTGAGGATGCCGCCGAAGAGCGCATTCTTGATGCCCTGCTGCCAAGTGCCAGAGGCGGTGAAGAAACGGATAAAGACAACAATACTCGTCAGGTTTTCCGCAAAAAACTGCGTGAGGGCGAGCTTGACGACAAGGAAATCGAAATTGAACTCCAGGCGCCCAAAGTCGGCATGGAAATCATGACTCCTCCGGGAATGGAAGATATGGCAGGGCAACTGCAGGACATGTTTTCCAACATGGGCAAAAACCGCACACATCATCGCAAAATCAAGGTTGGCAAAGCACTCAAACAGTTACGCGATGAGGAAGCGGCGCGCCTGATAGACGAAGAAGACATCAAAGTCCGGGCCATTGATCTTGTCGAGCAAACCGGGATTGTCTTTATTGATGAAATAGACAAAGTCGCCAAAAGAGGTGAGGGCGGCGGAACAGATATTTCGCGAGAAGGTGTCCAAAGAGACTTGCTGCCGCTTATCGAAGGCTCAACTGTTTCCACCAAATTCGGCATGGTTAAGACTGATCATATCCTGTTTATTGCTTCCGGCGCGTTTCACCTATCCAAACCCTCGGACTTAATCCCGGAACTACAGGGACGATTACCTATTCGGGTAGAACTTAAAGCACTTACCTCTAACGACTTTCAACGAATCCTGTCTGAACCGGACGCCTCTCTATGTGTTCAGTATGGTGCCTTACTTAAAACGGAAGGGATTAATATAGAATTCCAGCAGGATGGCATTAGTCGAATTTCTGAATTGGCTTTTGAGGTGAATGAATCTACCGAAAATATCGGCGCGCGTCGTCTACACACCTTGATGGAACGACTGCTCGAAGACTTATCTTTCGAAGCACCAGATATGGAAGGTCAAACAATTTCTATTGATGCACAGTATGTAAATGACAAGCTGGCCGCCCTGGCGACTGACGAAGATCTCTCCCGCTTCATTCTATGAGCCAATTATGAAAGATGTCCCCCAAAGAGTATTGCTGCGTGACCAGGGTAAATTGCTGGTTCTGGAATATTCGGACAGTGCGCCAGCTAGACTTGAAGCCGAATACTTGCGCGTTAATTCACCCAGCGCAGAAGTTCAGGGACATGGTAAAGAGGGCGGCACACTACCTATTGGCAAACAGCATGTGCGTGTCGTGAAGATTGAAAAAGCCGGAAACTATGCATTGCGGCTACATTTTGACGACGACCATGACTCCGGCATCTATACATGGACTTATTTCCAGCAATTAGCGAAGGAAAAACAGCAGCGCTGGCAGAAATATTTAATGGACCTGAAAAAACTGGGCGAAACCCGCGATCCAGAAACCCAGGTTGTCAGGATGATTGACCCCTCAAAAAATCAGTAGCCAAAGACCCAGAGCGAAAATATCGCTATACCGGTTCCTAAAAGCATTCCCGCCAGAATATCCGACACGAAATGCACTCTCAGCAATACTCGGGATAGAGCAATCATTCCTACCCATAGATACATGGGCAGGGCGTATAACGGGAAGAAGTGCGCCACCAAATAAGCCATTAAAAAGCCGGCCGTCGCATGGCCAGAAGGGAAGCTGAATTCATCTGAGGCGATATGAATCCGTTCCAGCGCGGTATGAACCACATATGGGCGTTGCCGTTTAAAATACTTCTTTGCCGTCCAGTAAATTGGCAGTTCAATCGCCCCCGCAAACAAGCCACTAAACAATAATTTTTGCCCGGTTTCAGGAACCAACAGGCACGCCAGGAACGCGATGACAAAATACAGGTAGCCGTCCCCGCTGAACGACAATCCGCGCGCCCAGGGATATAAATTTAGACGCTCCTGCAAGCGACCAAACCCGACGTAGAGCTTGGCATCTAACTGCGCCAGTAGTTTTAGTGTATTGCTACCTATCAATGGACTTTCTGTTAACGTTTTCAACTGAATGTTATCCCAGTACGGTCAGCCTAACCAGATTGCATTCTAGTCAGCCCCAGGTGACAGATTGGTGAATTTTTACGGATGGATTCATACAACGGTCAATATCCGGCCATAATATGAAGTACAGTTAGCATAAATGCAGCTTTATCGACTAAAAAATATGGCGACAGCGCAATGATAAATGTTGAAAATCTGGTACGGGACAATTTCCCCGACGGATCTGTAAAAAAATATTTTTCAGCTCCGCTCGTCCACTGGTTGCGTTGGCTCTTCCACGAAAAAGAATTCCAGAAATTTGGGAGGACATATAAAGACTCAAGAGGCATTGAGTTTGTCCGCGACACCCTGAACTATTTTGATTTTCAACACACCGTGGATAACACAAGCCTGGCCAATATTCCCAGGCAAGGGAGAGTCATCCTGGTTGCCAATCATCCCATAGGCTCTCTGGATGGACTGTCGCTCTTGCAACTTATCCATTCCATTCGTCCGGACGTCAAAATCGTCGCCAATCAGGTGTTGTCAAAACTGGGGCCTCTTGCTCCGGTCATTCTGCCAGTCGACAACATGGGCCGTAATACAGCACGCATGCAATTCAAGGCAATACAGAAACATCTGCAAGCGGAAGGCGCTATCATCGTCTTTCCTTCAGGTGTGGTCTCCCGCTGGAGCAAGCAAGGCATCGCAGACTGCAATTGGCGATCCGGGTTTCTTCGCTTCTCGCAAAGTTGCCGGGCACCCATCGTACCCATTCATATACAGGGTCGATGCTCGACCTTCTTTTATGCCCTCTCATTGATTGCAAAAAAAGTTTCCACTCTCTGGCTTGTCCCGGAAATGTTTAAACAGCGTGGCAAAACGATCCGATTTACTATCGGGCAGATTATTCCGTGCAAAGCGTATGAAGAGCTGGAACTAAAAGCAGATGAACTCATTGCTCGATTTAGGGCGCAGGTCTACGGCCTGCCATCCAATCAGGAGGGGCTATTCAGATCACTGGAGCCCCTGGCCAAAGCGGAAGATCCTCAGGAGATTGAGTCCGAGTTGAAACAATCAATCCATTTGGGCAAGACAAATGACGGCAAGCATATTTACTTGCTCGATTATTTCGAAGACTCAAAAACCGTTGCCGAGTTGGGACGGTTACGTGAACTGACTTTTCGCATGGTAGAAGAGGGAACCGGCAAATCCCGTGACCTGGATAAGTACGACACCTACTACCAACATCTGATTCTCTGGGACCCCCACACACGTGAAATCGTTGGCGCCTACCGGATTTGTGATACCAGTAATATCTTAGAAACTCACGGAACAGGGGGCCTGTATAGTAGCCAGGTCTATAGGTATTCCGATGCCATGACGCCTTTCTTCCAAAAGGGTATGGAATTAGGCCGCAGTTTTGTGCAGCCCAAATACTGGGGCAAACGCAGTCTGGACTATCTCTGGTATGGCATTGGTGCCTTGCTGGTGCAAAATACCAAATATCGCTATCTATTTGGCGCGGTCAGTATCAGTGATGGTTACCCCAAAGAAGCCAAGGATCTGATCATTCATTTTTACACCACACACTTCCCGCCTGAGCAGAATGTGGTAGAGGCCCTCTACCCATACACTATCTCGCAGGACAAGAAAACAGAGCTCAAAAAAGCTTTTCCCGGGATCGATTACACCACCGAATTTTGCCAGCTAAAAACCCGTCTGAAAAAGATGGGCTGTGCAATTCCTACCCTGTTTAAACAGTATGCCGATCTGGGCGAGCCCGGAGGCGTATCTATTTGTTCCAGCGGGCTGGATATCACCTTTAGTAACGTAGTCGATGGATTTGTCATGTTAGACACATGGAAGCTCAAGGAATCCAAACGCGACCGCTATCTGCAAACATCTGTTTCAGCACGGGCCTGAAGTGCCAACCTCCTGGTAATTGGGCAACCCGGAACAATTTGCTGCCTAATCGCTTATTAGTTTGAGACTTTTATCGCATTTTCTTCATCCTGTTGTTTAGTTTGTAACCCTAAGCCCTTGGTTCACCATATGTTTATTGCTAGTCTCGGCCACCTCCAAGATGTAATTGTCTTTAGAGTTTGTGAATAGGAGCTGAACAAAATGACTGAAATACACGTCTACTCCATGTCTACTGGTGTTTACGAAGAAGCAGGTAAATGTCTGCCCGTTAGCTATGCAATGGTCGACACTCCCCAAGGAAAAGCTTTTTTCGCTGAAAGCTGTGGACGAATTGTTCATTTGTCGCTCACGGACGACATCGATACCGGTCTGGCAGAATTCAAGCGTCGCTGGTATCTCAGCAAGCCAACTTTGCGCGAAGATCACTGCCAACGCATGGTCAACAAGATTTATAACTGCGAAGATCCCTTCTCCTGTGCCCGTGTTTTATTGATGGGAACAGAATTCCAAATCAGTGTCTGGGAAGCGCTAACCCATATTGAAGAAGGCACTGTGTCCACCTACAAAGACATCGCTGAACACATCAACTGTCCAGATTCTGTTCGTGCCGTGGCAAACGCCATTGGCGACAACCCCATTGCTTACCTCGTTCCCTGCCATCGTGTTGTACGAACCGACGGTTCTTTGGGAGGTTATCGCTGGGGGCTAGAGTCCAAGCGCCAATTCCTGACACTGGAAGGCATCGATCTAAGCCAAATAAAGGCTGCCTAGCACCCGGCTCGCTCCCCATTCTGGCGTATTATTTTAATGCGCCGACAACTCTTTCCGCTTTATCTAGTGGCAGGATCCACCAAAATCAATCCTCTCATGTAAAATGCCGCGACTTGCGGTGAGATTTAGATGAGCGATAAGAAAACAACCCACTTTGGCTATACACAGGTTCCTGTTGAAGAAAAAGCAGGAATGGTTGCCGGTGTATTTCATTCGGTCGCCGGTCAGTACGACCTGATGAATGACCTGATGAGCTTTGGTGTCCACCGGGTTTGGAAGTTTTTTACCATTGAAAAAGCCGGTGTTCGCAATGGGCATCATGTTCTGGATATCGCCGGTGGCACCGGTGATCTAACGGCCAGTTTTGCCAAGATCGTCGGCGACAGTGGCCGAGTGGTTTTGGCCGATATCAACGAATCCATGCTCAGGGTAGGGCGCGATAAACTGATTGATCGCGGTCACAGCAATTCTGTTGAGTATGTTCAGGCCGACGCCCAATTTCTTCCGTTTCCGGATAATAGTTTCGACTGTATTACCATTGCTTTTGGTTTACGCAATGTCACCGACAAGGATCTGGCGCTCAGATCCATGTATCGTGTGCTCAAGCTTGGCGGTCGCCTTTTGGTATTGGAATTTTCCAAGCCTTCCAGCGATCTTCTGGCAAAAATGTACGATCGATACTCATTTAACATTCTGCCAAAAATGGGCCAACTGGTTGCCGGTGATGCTGATAGCTACCGCTATCTGGCTGAGTCCATACGAATGCATCCCGATCAGGAAACCCTCAAAAACATGATGCAACAGGCGGGTTTCCTGCAGGCTGAATATTTCAATATGACCGGTGGCATTGTCGCGCTTCATCGAGGATTTAAGGGTTAGATATGACTTTAGGCCTTCCGGATCAAATGTTTATTCAGCAGCGTATAAATGCTGCGATCTCCGAGTTATTAGCCTCGGACCCGGCGAATGTAAGTTATCTGGAGACGCTTAACGATACATCGATCGTCATTGATGTGAGCAATCCAGCCCTGACGCTTTATTTCCGGTTTACCCAAAACCAGATTCAGCTGCAAACCTTGCAGGAAGAAGATCAGCCGCAGTTGCGCATCAAAGGCAAGGCACTCAATCTTGCCAAGCTCCTGAGTTCGCCCATTGATAGTGCTGCTAAATTACGTGAGCTAGGCATAGAAGTCACAGGTGATGTCGGCCTTCTGCTGGAAATATCACAACTGGCCAACCGTATTGAAATTGACTGGGAATATCTCCTCAGTGAGAAGATTGGTGAAACCCCTGCTGTGCTGCTCTCACGAGCAACCAAGACGGCACAAACTCAGGCAATCAGGGCACGTAATGATTTTCAGCACTTGATTCGAGCACAATTGAACAAACATTCCGATTTGCCCACCAACGCCGAACTGGAGATCACTCGCCGTGAAATTAGAGAGCTGGGTTATCGCCTGGACAGGCTGGAGCTAGCCGCAAAGCAGGGGAAAAACTGATTATATGTCTGTCATGCTCCGCTCTATAGCTATCTGGTGGCACGCCTGTCGCTTGCGTCTCGACGTACTGATTCCTGCAGACGCACCTTTGTGGTTCAAGCTTCTCTTTATTCCCGCAAAGGTGTTCTCAAGAACCAAGCATTCAGAAGGGGAACGCCTGCGACTTTGGTGCGAGCATCTGGGCCCTATTTTTATCAAATTTGGCCAGCTTCTTTCTACGCGCCCCGATCTGCTTACTGAAGACATGGCCACAGAGCTACGCAAACTTCAGGACGCTGTCCCCCCATTTGATCCCGAGGAGTTTCGCAAGATTGTTGAAACTGGTCTTGGGTCCAACATTGACGATCTATTTACCGACTACAGCGCGACTCCGCTAGCCTCCGCCTCACTGGCACAGGTTCATACCGCCAGACTAAAATCCGGCGAAGACGTCGTTATAAAAGTTATTCGCCCTGGCGTTGATCGAATAATTCAGCGTGACTTGAAACTGTTAAGACTGCTGGCACAAATCATTAATCGAATGGGTGCCGATGGTCGAAGGTTGCACGCCCCGGAAATCGTCGCCGACTACCGATTCATTATCGAAAGTGAGCTGGATCTGCGTCACGAAGCGGCCAACGCCCAGAAATTGCGTGACAACTTTATTGATAATCCAGTGAACTACACGCCCCAGGTTTACTGGGATTATGTCCGTGAAAATATCATGGTTAGCGAACGTATCGACGGTATTCCCGTGACCGACGCGAAAGCAATCTCTGAACTGGGAATCGACCTGAAGCAGCTTGCCGAAATAGGTGTTGGCATCTTTTTCACCCAGGTGTTCGAGCACAACTTCTTTCACGCAGACATGCATCCGGGAAATATTTTTGTCAGCAAAGAGCATATTGATAAGCCGCAATACATGTGTGTCGATTGCGCTATCGTTGGCTCACTGACAGACGAGGAGCGCTACTCCCTAGCAACCATGCTACTCAGTGTGTTTCGACGGGATTATCGCAAGGTTGCCGAAGTCCAAATCCAGGCAGGCTGGGTTGCGCCAGACACCCCGGTTCACCAGTTTGAAGCAGAAATCAGAACCGTTTGTGAGCCAATATTTGCACGCCCACTTTCAGAAATATCTTTTGCCAGTATTCTGGTCAGCCTGTTTCAAACAGCTCGCCGGTTTGACATGCAAATGATGCCCTCACTTTTCTTGCTGGAAAAAACCATCGTCAATGTGGAAGGCCTCGGACGACAGCTTTACCCCGAACTGGATCTTTGGAACACCCTGGCGCCACATTTTGAAAAATGGTCAAAAGATCGCTATTCGCCCAAATCCATTATTAATAAAATAAGGGAGATTGGTCCCAACTGGCTGGAACAGTTCCCTGAGATCCCGCCCTTATTATTTAAAGCGTTACACCAGTTAGCCAATCCAGCAGAAGTCGTCCCTGTTAAACGAGAAAGAAACAAAACCTCATCAGACACAGGACTATGGTTGGCAGCCATTGCTGGCGTTACGCTAGGCTTGCTGCTTCCTGAATTACCCACACCGGAAAGTTTGCGAGACCTCAGTATTGCGACTTTGGCGCTAATCGGAGCCTACGTGCTTGTTAGGCGCTAGCTAGCGCTTCATAATCGCGCACTTATTAATGCCTCCTTTCTAAAATCATTTGAAACCCATGCGTCAGGATATTAGTGAACTCAAGTGGAACGATCAGGGTCTTTTGCCCGCGATCGCCCAAGATGCCAACACAGGCGAAGTGCTTATGCTTGCCTGGATGAGCCCTGATTCCCTAACACTGACACTGGAAGAGGGCGTTGCAGTTTATTGGTCTCGTTCGCGCAATCAGATCTGGCGCAAAGGGGAAACCTCAGGGCACACTCAGTTGATTCGGGAAGTACGAATAGACTGTGACAAAGACACCATCTTGCTAAAAGTTGAGCAGGTTGGAGACATCGCCTGTCATACTGGACGCCGCAGCTGTTTTTATATGCGCCATAAGGACCAGAAGTGGGTAGAATGCGAACCCGTCATCAAGTCACCGGACCAAATTTACCAAGATGAGTGAAATTCTCACCAAACTGACCGAAATCCTGGAAGCCCGGAAGTCTGCACCGACAGACAGTTCCTACGTGGCCCAGCTTCACGCCGAAGGCTTGAACAAAATCCTGGAAAAAGTTGGCGAGGAAGCAACCGAAACTATTTTGGCTGCGAAAGATAACGATAGACCCGAGCTGGTCAAGGAGACCGCTGACCTTTGGTTTCATTCACTGGTCATGCTTTCTCATCTGGACTTGTCTGCGGCAGATGTTTTACAAGAACTTGAGCGACGCTTTGGCCTTTCCGGACTGGAAGAAAAAGCGTCTCGGAATAACGACTAAATAGAGGTATAAAAAATGGGACTAGGTGGAATTAGTATCTGGCAATTGCTGATTATTCTGGTAATTGTTTTATTGCTGTTTGGCACTAAGAAATTACGAAATCTTGGCTCTGATCTCGGTGGCGCCGTCAAAGGGTTCAAGGATTCCATGGGTGATGAGGAAAAAGCCAAAGAAGAAGGCGAGCCTGAATCCCTGAGTGACACAGAGGACACTCCTGAGACCACGCAGGCGAAAGACGCTGAACAAGAAAAAGAACGCTCATAATTTCTTATAAAATCTGACCATCCATGTTTGGTATCGGTTTTTTTGAGCTGTTGCTAATAGCTATTTTCGGTCTCCTGATATTTGGCCCGGAAAAACTTCCTGAAGCAATTCGTACCATCTCTCGCAATGTCGGGCGGGCCAAGCGTGCCTGGCAACATACTCGCCGAGAGCTGGAAGAAGAACTGGGGATGGATGAAATCCGCCGTGAACTCTACAACGAGCAAATCCAGGAAGAACTTAAGCGGCGCAAGAAGTCGATTATGGGCGAAGGGGAAGATGATTCTAAAGAGTCCCCGAAAGAATCACCTCGGGAAGAAAAAATACGGGAAGCGGCAATCAAGCACGAAGAGAAGTTAGACCGCGAAGATGACTGAGCAAGAAGAAGAACAAAAAGCACAACCGCTGATCGAGCATTTACTGGAATTACGTTCCCGTATATTGCACTCAATCATCGCCATTTTATTAATTTTCCTGTGCCTGTTTGCCTTTGCAAACCAGATCTACGACATACTCTCCGAGCCTCTTAGGGCACAGCTCCCGGAAGGTGGCTCCATGATCGCCACGGACGTTATTTCCCCGTTCATGGCACCTTTGAAATTTACTCTATTTGTAAGTGCCATGCTTGCGATGCCCTATGTGCTATATCAGGCTTGGGCATTCATCGCGCCGGGGCTCTACGCCAACGAGAAAAAAGTTGCGCTCCCGATCTTTGCATCCAGCGTGGTCTTATTCTATGCGGGCATAGCCTTCGCTTATTTCGTCATTATTAAGCTAGTCACCGGTTTCATTATCAATATCGCTCCGGATAGTGTTGCCGTAATGACGGACATAAACAGCTATCTAAATTTTGTACTTAAACTGTTTTTTGCCTTTGGCCTGGCCTTTGAAATTCCCATAGCTACCATTCTATTGGTTCGTGCGGGGATAACATCCACCGAATCCCTGGCGGCAAAACGGCCCTACATCATTGTTGGATGTTTGGTCTTTGGCATGCTGTTGACACCACCGGATATCTTTTCACAACTGTTTCTGGCCGGTCCGATGTGGCTTCTGTTTGAAGCAGGTCTTATTTTCGCCAAATATATGGACCCTGAAGAACAGAGAAAAAAGCAGCAGGCAAAAGAAGATCGCAAGGCCAAACGCAAGAATAAGGAAAAGTAAACTAGTAGGTAACTAGACGGTTTTCATTTCTTCCAGCTCAAACCATCGCTCAGTGGCCTGATCAAGTTTTGCCTGAATTTCACTCAGCTCATCCAGTACCGGCTGGGTTTTATCAAAAGGCTGATCATAAAATGTCGGCTCTTCGATGATTTTTTGCAGCTCATTAACCCGGGATTCCAAACCCTCTATCTTCTCGGGCAATAGATCCAGTTCCCGCTGATATTTGTAGCTTAACTTAACGGTCTTGGGCGCTTTTTGATCGATAGTCTCGGGCGTTGGAGCCTTCGGTTCCTGCTTCAGGGCATCCGGCGTATCGGCAATTTTTAACTGCTTACCTCTGGCCGCCCAGTCGGAATAGCCACCCGCATACTCGACCACCTTGCCTTCACCCTCAAAGACCAAAGTACTGGTCACCACATTGTCCAGGAAATCCCGATCATGGCTAACCACGATTAAGGTTCCATTGAACTCAACCAGCTTTTCCTCCAACACCTCCAGCATTTCAACATCAAGATCATTAGTTGGTTCATCAAGGATCAGCAGGTTGTTTGGCTGGGTAAACAATTTTGCCAATAACACCCGGTTACATTCACCGCCGGACAGATTCCGCACTGAGGTCATGGCCCGCTTGGGCGAAAACAAAAAATTCCGCAAATACCCAATAATGTGGCGATCCTTACCGTTGATTTTGATGAATTCCTTACCATTACCAACATTCTCAGCGACGGTTTTATCCCATTCCAGCTCGCGCCTAACCTGATCGAAATATCCGATGACCAGATTGGTGCCTACCTTGACGCTGCCTTCGTCTGGTTGCAATTGACCCAGAAGAATTTTTAACAAGGTGCTTTTCCCCACTCCATTATTGCCAATCAGACCGATACGGTCGCCACGCATAAGTCGAATCTTAAATCCATCCAAAAGCAGGTTGTCTCCATAAGAATGGCGAATACTGCGGGCCTCGATAACCTTTCGACCACTCTCCTCTGCCTCGGATATGTGGATTTTTGCCTTGCCCTGACGCTTGATACGCTTTGCTCTTTCATCGCGCATTGTCTTTAACGCACGTACGCGACCTTCATTTCTTGTTCTGCGGGCTTTTACTCCCTGACGGATCCAGTTTTCTTCCTGTTCAAGACGTTTATCAAACAAGGCATTGCGTGTGTCTTCTTCCTCGTTGGCCTTTTCCTTTAGATCCAGATATTCACGATAGGAGCCTGGCCAGCTGATTAATTTACCGCGATCAATTTCAACAATACGCGTCGCCAATTTCTCAAGAAAGGTTCGATCGTGCGTAACAAAAATCACACTGCCTCGATAACCCCGAACGACATGTTCCAGCCATTCAATGGTCGAAATATCCAAGTGGTTGGTTGGCTCGTCCAGAAGCAACAACTCCGGTTTAGAAACCAATGCCTTGGCAAGTGCGACGCGGCGACGCCAACCGCCGGAAAGATCCGACATCCTGCTCTCTTTTGGCAAATCCAACTGGCTAATAATGGTTTCAACTTGCTGGTCAGGTTGCCAGCCACCGCCCGCTTCGATTCTTGACTGCAAAGCCTCAAGATCTTTTAGTCCATTCTTATCCAAAGACTGATCGCTGAGCGTTTTAAATTCTTCAATCAGTTGTATTTGCTGGGATAACCCTTGGCGAACGACATCAAAAACGATCTCCTCCCCGCTAACCGGAAGTTGTTGATCCAGTACACTGACACGCAGATTGTCCCTATACTGGATCTCCCCGCGATCGGGCTGGTATTCACCACTAATGAGCTTCATCAACGTCGATTTTCCAGTGCCATTTCGACCAATAAGACAAACGCGCTCATTTGCCTCTATTGAGAAATCAGTGTCGACGAGCAAAGGGGAATCGCCAAACTCTATTGAGAGCTGGTCACAACGAACAAGGGTCATGTATGGAAAGCAAGACTATAAAAGCGCTATATTAGCAAAGAGTGCAACTTCTCGCGGAAAGATCGTAGTTTGCTAACGACTTAAGATGATAAAAAACGATAAAAAACAAAAAAGGGAAGATCTCTATCCCGGGGGCGACATCGCCAATCTCAGCCGGGAAGAGCTCGATCGTTTGAATTATGAGCGCAAGCTTCGCGACCAGGAATCGGCCGGACGCAAGATTACCCCATGGCACATTAATATTTTCGCCGTCTCTTTTTGCGTTGTTGGCCTCTTATACGCTATCCCCAGGATGCTTTGGCTTAACGAACATGAAACCAGCGATTACATTCCCCTGAGTGAACGAGGAAGCGTGGTAGCAGATGAGGTTTTACCGCCTCTCCCCCGGGAGCGAGTTTATCTTGAAGATGCTGTAGACACTAGGACAAGCATGTTCGTAGCTCCTGCTACGACAGTGCCAGATACGTCAACTCTTGAAGCAGACGTCGAAGAACAGAATTACGTGATAAATGATTCG